>X413_Lion__coassemble_1349_pt1 | contig 2865 bp, 3 predicted proteins | sample X413_Lion__metabat2_high_PE_002 | metagenome-assembled genome bin X413_Lion | reverse complement strand
AAAAAAAAAAAAAAAAAAAAAAAAAAAAAAAAAAAAAAAAAAAAAAAAAAAAAAAGACACTGCATAGTGCAGTGTCTTATTCCGGTTCAACCAATTAGCGACGGTCTTCCTTGATACGAGCATTCTTAGCAGACAAACCCTTGAGGTATGTGAGCTTAGCTCTTCTGACCTTACCACGACGAACAACTGTGATCTTATCGATGATCGGGGAGTTAACAGGGAATGTTCTCTGTACACCGATACCGGAAGAGATCTTACGAACTGTGAATGTTGCACCGATGCCACCGTTGGAACGGTCAACGACAACACCTTCATAAGCCTGGATTCTTGTCTTCTGGCCTTCTCTGATTCTTACGTCTACCTTGACTGTATCACCGACTTTGAAGTCAGGGATATCGGAACGAAGCTGATCTTTAGTGATCTTGTCTACCAAACTGAGATTCATTTTACTTATCCTCCATCTATACGTATGATCATCTGTTCATTCGCATTCCTGCCAGCGGAACAGTGATGCGTTTTCACGCATGAATGAGTTTACCACACTATCGTATAGGCACGCAACAAAAATCGCATCAGCATCCACTTTTAACAGTTCAACGGATCCACCCAAATCTTTTGCACGCTTTCTCGATTCCATCATCAACATTGGCTGCAGTTACATAGTCCGCTTTTTGTTTTAATGCCTCCACACCATTCCCCATAGCTATGGAAAACCATCTGTCATCAAACATCACAAGATCATTCTCAGCATCTCCAAACACAACAACATCGGCCGGATCCGCTTCAAGTGCATGCATCATACGCAAGATCCCATCTTTCTTTTCATCATGCTGAAACACAATGTACTTAGGAGTCATACGCAGATGGCCCAATTCATTGATCCAAGGTGTGTGTTCTTCATCGTCGGTCGTCAAGGGCAGATAAACTTTGAAAATACCTTCCAATCGATCAGGATCAAGACTCGGATCCAGAATATATGTCGTCAATTCTTTGCGAAGACCCGCCTGTTCCAAAAACCTAAGATCGCGCATATATACTTCATCGGAGTCATTCAAGATAAGCAACCAACCGATGCCTCTTTCATCTGCCTTGTGCAGAAGATCAAGTGTTTTGTCACGATTCAAATATCTGTCCTCTTTGACCTTTCCGTCAACAACAAGACAACCTCCTCCGGCACACACCAAATTGTCTATACAAACAGATTCCGCAAAAGACATGGCTTTATAGTGTGCTCTACCAGTGGCAATGGCAGTGAAATGTCCGTTTTGACGCAGTGCATCCAAAGTACGCTGTGCACTGGGAACGATCTTATGTGTTCTATTGTCCGTCAATGTGCCATCGACATCAAAGAAGAAATATTTCCGACCCGGTCGTGGTGTTTTCATCATGAAGTTTCCTCCGTTTTGCATCTATTTTAACAGTATCCGTACATCCCGCCGAAAAATTTGATAAAAAAGAGCAGAAAACGGCATTTAGTTGCGGAATCGGATATTTAATTATAATATTAATAGTAAGGAGATCGACGAATATGGCCGAGCAGAAACTGTATTATCCATTTGAATATCGACATCATCTTGTATACACCGTTGCCCTTTACGGAGCCAATGCGCCATACGTCATCAAAGGGCATCTCGTTATGAGAACATATTACACAGACGACAACAAGACCAAGATAGATGTGGCACGCACTTCCGATCACGTCATGGATACTGTGTTCTACGAATCAAACAAAGTGATCCGTGAGCAGTTAGAAGATCCTTATAACGGACGCCGTGAACTTGTAGAACTGTCTATGCCGATGCTTGGGAAGCAGTACCGTATCATTTATAATGCGGCAGAACCGCCTTCTCCACGCTGTGATGATCAGATCGGTGTATTGAGCTATCGTGATAAAGGTGCCCATGGTGTGGCGATCATTATGAAGCGTGATGCAGAAAAAGGCATCCAGTGGCTGGATGAAACGGAAGCAAGAGAGATTGCCCGAAAACTCAGGTCGGTCGAGTGACCGATCTTTTTTTAAACATTGGGGTGAATACACCCCAATGTTTTTATTCTATCCATATCAGTGAAAGATACATATTTTGTAGATTGCATCTGATAATGCGGTCTTGTGAAGTGATGTCGACCTTCGCTCTCTTGATCTGCTCCATCATGGTTACCCCCCAACTTGAAGGTGCTCCATGCCCGGATGGCTATCATTGTGTCATAGACGAAAGAAGATCAGGTATTGCCCATACTATTGGCCGTATCACATACACGTCCTGCCACTTTCTCAATTACTGCCATTACCTCGCCAGACTTCATCAATGTAAAAATAAACGTATTGTTGCATTCGAATAATCATTTACTCATATCGCTCCACCGTCACCTTCTTATTCCATCTCAACGGGATATTAGCCGCGATTCCTTCCGGCGGACCACTACACGCCACCGTGCACCGTAAAATTCAGCGATATTATCATCCCATGTATGATTGTCCTATTTGGGGATTACAAGCGTATACACTGCCTTAGAACGGCTCATATCGTTTGAGGTCGGAACATCATCGGCAGTGGTCGGTGATACAAGCACATCACTTATGATATGTACCCATTAGCATGGACACACAAATAACTTACGCTACGCATGGGATGTTTGCCTATATTTTACAGGTGTCATACATTTTGTTTTAGCATGAATACGATTGGTGTTGTAGTATTCGATATATTCAGAAACGGCTTTAGAGAAATCTTCGAAGGATTTAAATACATCTCTGCACATTTAACTTAAAAAATCATAGCTGTACTTCATAAAAAACCCCTATCACCGGCTGTCTGGTAATAGGGGGATACATCAGTTTTTATCATGTATTTTTTATTCTGTTAC
>X413_Lion__coassemble_1156_pt1 | contig 3119 bp, 4 predicted proteins | sample X413_Lion__metabat2_high_PE_002 | metagenome-assembled genome bin X413_Lion | reverse complement strand
AGAACTTCCGGAAGCTTAAAAAAAGATCCCGATCATACATGACCGGGATCTTTTCTTATTCATACAATGTCTTACCTACGCCCCCTTTGTATCAAAAAAAAGGATGCTTAGCATCCTTTCCCGTCCAAAGAACAAGCAGTTCCATCATTCACTTCAATGACTTCACCACCCAAATCTCTGACCGTATCCTTCCAACGAAGCGTCTTTGTACCATCTTCCTTGATGATAAACGGAATCCCGACAGTCCCCTTCTCACGTGCTTTAGCAAGAGCAGGATCGTTGTCACGCATGGCAAGGAAAGCCTTAAGCGTCATCATATCCTGTGTGATCTCAATGAACGTATACGGTATTCCGCTTTGATCCAATGAAGCCTTACACTGTACGCAATCCTTACACTTATCACTTCCGTAGATCGTGATCATATTACTTAGCTCTGTTTCTTGCTTCGATGTCCATCAACTGATCAACACGACGCTGATGTCTGCCACCCTCAAACTCAGTTGTAAGGAAGGCATGAACGATCATCTTTGCCATCTCAATACCGATGACTCGAGCCCCAATGGAAACAATATTGGCATCGTTGTGACGTCTGCTGTATTCAGCAGAATACGGCTCAGAACAGCAACAACATCTAATACCGGCAACCTTGTTACAAGCAATACCGATACCGATACCTGTACCACAGATCGCAATGCCTTTTTCCACTTCCCCGGCCGCAACCGCATTGGCAAGCTTCTCACCCCAGATCGGATAATCTGTGGAAGCTGTCTCATCTGTACCGAAGTTTACAACTTCAAAACCTTCACTCTCCAGATAAGCAACAAGTTCTTTCTTCATTTCCACTGCAGAGTGGTCATTGGCAATACCGATTTTCATAATGTTAAACTCTCCTTCTTTTTATTTGGCATAAAATACAGGATGATACCTGCAATAAACACAAAGATCGCAATGAACTGTGATGTGGACAACGGTCCCACATTTCCTCTGATGATATCCCCTCTCATAAATTCCAACACAAACCTTCCGGCACTATACAAGATGAGATACATCGCCCCCGTCTTATTACGCAACTTATCGCTCTCCGTCATCTTATAGAGGATAAAGAACAGAACAAAATCGCCAAAAGACGAGATCAACTGTGTGGGAATCACCGGCTCATGAATAGGACACAGAGAGCCTTCCGGGAATGTTACACCGAACGCACCATGTGTCGGCATACCGTAGCAACATCCTGCAAAGAAACAGCCGATACGACCAAAACCTTGTGCTAAAGCAAGAGCGGGAATGCATACGTTGAGATATGTCATAAAATCCATCTTACGGATCTTGCAATACAACCACGCCCCAAACAGACCACCGATGATACCACCGTAAACGACCCATCCACTACTGCCAAGAACAGATAGCGGATCTGCCAGAAACTGATCAAATACAGTCAAAATGTATGTAAGTTTTGAAAACACATAACCGATCAACACTGCCGTCAGTGCAAGCCCATCGATCTTATCCGCATCCAGACCATGTTTCTTGCACTGTTTCTCCGCAAAGAACACCGCTGCCAGAATGCCGAACGCGATCATAACGCCATACCCATGGATCGTCACAGGACCGATCGAAAACCAATCATTAAACATGTAAGTCCTCCTGTCAACCATTGTAAAGTCATTGCGACCAAAAGAAAAGACCGGAACACTTCCGATCCTATATTACTTCCGGAACATACCGGATCATTCGTGTATATCAACTCGTATATGCATTGCAGTGATACGGGCCGTTGCCTTATTGCTCATATACTATAAACCTGTTTTTACACAATGCAACACCTATTTTTTTATGTAAACGTTTACCGGTTAAATATTTTCCATTCTTTTTTTAAAAACATAGGCTTATTGCAACCAAACAGGACCAATGAATTAAAATATAGCTTAGATATCAGGATATACTTCGTCTTTAGAGAATTCCTATGGATGGAGATATGAGCCAATTTGATCTTTTTCAACAATTCATCCATAAGTTCGCTTCTATTTAAATTGTATAACCTTCTCATCACTACATATAACGAACAGTATCTGTTGAGATACTTGGTAGATACCCCTCTATAAAACCGATTTTTTTCTTCGATCAAACTATGAATGCTATTTACGGTATTCAAGTACTCTACTTTGTTATACATTTCATGTCCGGTTCTATCGGTTGTGGTGACTATACAGATCTGCTCATAGGATATTCCTCTAAGTCTTGAAGGCTCGCCTCTATGGCGAGCTTTTCTGTTTGCGGTTTTCACACCTTTCGATGATTCAAGAATATATTTTTCATCAAATTCACAAGTTCCGGACAAAGCGTCTTCTTCCTCCATAAGAAATTTTTCCAGAAGGCAGAGAAATTTGTGCTTGTTTTCAAATACACAAGGAACAGATCTGTTTAAGCGTTTGGCTGTATCTTTGATCGGTACACATCGTATGGTGTCATTACAAATTTCAATAAATTCATCTCGACTGATCTTCATACAGGAAGTGATCGTATGTGAATCATATACAAACTTATGATTACAATCGCAGCACTGATATCTTTGTTTGCCACACTGTTTTCCTTTTTTGATGAAATGGGATTCTTACCACATACAGGGCATACTTCCGGAAGGGTATTTTCCTAATCACGGTGAAATGCAGGAATCTCTTCCACCAGCTGATACACCTTCTGTTTCCGGGTATCTGAAGCTTAAGGTAAAGTAATTTTGTCTCATAATCATTATCTCCTCTTGAGATAACTATATTGGTGTATGGGCATTCTACTGTACACCAGTGAGTACAATTGGGAACTTTAGTCCTAAATGATTAAAATAATTGATCAAAACCGGGAACTCTTAAACGATCATTTTCGGGTACTTATAGATTAGCGTTATTAAATAAGCTTTTCATTAAAGATGTAGTAAAATAATTCATGGGTATATTCCTTTCGTAAATTGTTTTTTGTCGAACTAATTTTACTAAGGATATACCCTTTTTTTCTACTATTACAGAAAAGCGAATTTACACAAAATATTTTACACTATCCAGAGAAATGCTCCAATGGAATCATCGAGGGAACAAACAATCTAATCAAAGTCATCAAACGCATTG
>X413_Lion__coassemble_1007_pt1 | contig 3391 bp, 3 predicted proteins | sample X413_Lion__metabat2_high_PE_002 | metagenome-assembled genome bin X413_Lion | reverse complement strand
TTATTCACATCGCACGGAATACCGGCAAATACACCGGGATTACCACCAAAGCGGAACTCCGGATACTGAACAACACCATTTGTCTTGATCTTAGCAAGAGCAGACGCCATTTCCGGAGACAGTGCCATACCCGTAACCGCACCGTCAGCCGCCATGATTGCCTGTGCTGCCGCATCGATGTTGTCATCCTCTGTACCGGCTGTCTGATCGATCTTACCAATACCCGACATATCAAAGTTATTTTGTGTCAAAGACGGTGCAGAGGACTTAGTAGATGGATTTACACCATGGAATGCCGCAATATCCAAAGCTCTGCCCATCTTGGTTGCGAATCCATCCGCAAACGCCTTCATGTACGGCACCTGCTTCTCTTCAGACATATTCAAGAACTCGTCCGTAAGTCTATGCTGGTATACAAACTTCTTCGGTGTGATCGTAACCGGCTTGAAATCCGCATTTCCTGCCGGCTTATCTTCTCCTTCACCGACCAAAGCCGCTTCCCCGTCCATCGTAAAGACGAACTGCTGAATTCCGGCAAACGGAATCGGGTCAGATTCACACAACTTTGCCAGCGTAGAATGTCCCTTTACCTTGTTAAATACCTCTGTGATGAGGTTTGCGTCAAACAATGTTCCTACTTTTGTTGTATTTGGCATATTTACTCTCCTTTAAGCTTTCTCAGCAATTTCACATAACTTGCATCCGATCCATCCCCATGGTTATCTTCATGATTCGCCAATGGCGTGGACTGATTACGATTGCCAATCAAACGTGCCAGAGACTCCGCATCTTCTTTGATTTCCTCCTCCGTCTCTCCGGAAAGACGGGAAGCCATCTCATACGGAAGCCCTGCATCATGAGCAATTCTGGTTTTTACCGAGGCCGTCTCGTATGCTCTGATCTGCTTATCCTTTTCAGCCAATTGATTATCATAGTCGGAATACTTCTTTTTCTGTGCATCCATAGAATCATTCAAGGCCTTGATCTGTTGATCGTATCCATCTTTGATCTTCTGGACGTCTTCAGGGCTCGTATACCCTTCATATTTTTCCTCGGCTCTCGACAATCTCTCACTGATGATCGCATTCAACTGTTCCTGTGTTTCAATCGTTTTAAATGGCATATAGTCTCCTTTACCTACTTACCGTGTAGTTACGTAAATATTCAAAAAGAGCGGTGTTTCCGCTCTTCATGAATCAATAATAAACTTTTGATCTCCTACGTTCCTTGGCTGTCTTAGCCTGCCAGAACGCAAAAACCATACTTTCCATAAGGGCTATATCAGAACCCTCTTTGATGGATTGATATCCATATCCACCGTTTGAACCTATCACTCGCTTTGCACAATTACATACAGATTGCTTTAATGACGGCTGGTCACCATGCAACACAAGCCCATTTTCAAGGCTGACTTTAAACAGATCGTTCGCCGTGATGACCTCAGCAGTCTTCATGATCAGCGGAGGTTTCAGCTTTGCGTCTTTCATTTCATCCGCCAACAGTGTCGAACCGTTACCATCAGCCACAACCCGTTCCACCTGTGCTTGTTTCAAGAAACGTATGATCCAGCCGTTCCCGTTGCGGTGCGGTTGACAGTCGATACATTCCACAAACACTTTATCAGTCGTTGTCTTTACGGCAATGGACATGGCCACATTCTCACCGTTTGAACCAAACTTAATGCCGACATACAACTTACCCTTGAACCTCGGCAACTCCGTGACCAGACCTTCATTCCACTCCGACTCCGATATGAAAGACTTCAGATTCTTCTTTGTCCAATATCCCAAACGTTGAATATTGAAGTCCAATTCATCCGAACCTATCTCATCCTTGATAATACGCTCTGTAAAGATCGTACCTAAAGAAGGATTGCACTCATACCACGCCTCCACATCATGCGGATCTGTCATATCATCCACCGACCACTCCGCCCAGCCTGTGTTCTCCGTCTCTCCTGACAATGCCTTCTCTCGCATATGCTTGAAGACAGTACCGGATGAAACCATGGTAGGCGGTGTCCCACAGAACACTGTTTGGGGATTCTTGGAAGAAGATACAACGTACTTCAGGGTGGATTCTTGGTCATCCTGATATTCCTGTGCTTCATCGATGATCATCAAGTCGAAGCCTTCACCAAGACCACCCTTCGATGTTCTCGTTCTGAAAGACACTTTTCCGTCCGATTCGAGAAACTCTACCGTTTCAAGCCCATACTGCTTATGAGCAATATAGTCTTGTTTGTCTTTGTATCCTGCATCTTCCAACAACTTCAGAAGTCTGTAGAATGCCGAACTGGAAGTCGGGGTTCTATGTGCTGTATGAAGAACTTTCTCCCCGTTGATAAGACCATATGCTTCTCGGATCGTGACAACTTCATTCTTACCATTACGACGTGGCACTGAGTAGCCAAACTTTGTATGCGTCCACAGATTTTCTTCGTTATAGGCAAGCATGTCATAAATCAGAAGTTTCTGCCAATCCTGTGCTGTTCTACCCGATTTCTCATAGATATCAATTGCCTCTTTGCCGTGTGTGTTCTCATACGGCAAAATTACGGATTTGGTAGGAGTTTGGCGACCCAGTCTCTTTGGTTCTGCCATCGTACCCCTCCTTTATCCGTTATCATATGTGGGTGCTGCTCGCCCCCAGTAGTGTTTATTCATATTCCTCCAAAAGAAAAGCACTCTAATGAGTGCTGTTGGTTACCATTCAAAGCATCATATCCCCCGAAATTAGCAACTCAATGCGAGTTCGAACTCGGAGTTCTTAATTCCCAAAAAATCATTCCACTTTAACCGGCATTTGACTAAATGTTTCGTGTAGTAATTTTTGTAACCTTTCTCTTTTTTTATGTATTTCGAGTGGCGCATCATCCCTAATATAGAATTCTTCTTTTTCGGCATCGAACGCAAGCCATGGGTTAGTTTCATCCATGAGCCTATGTTCTTCTTCTGTATAATTAACCATCATAGTGTAAAACCTCCTCGATCAGCTCCGCCAACCGCAAATCATTCAATTCGTTTCTTGATATTAAAACTTTAGCATCTGCAATCAGCTCGTTCAAGTCTTTTTTGTTATCAAACCCGTTTTTAGCATTTTCGCTCAAATTTTTTTCAATATAGAACGGGTCCATTTGCAGCTGTGTGTTGATATACTTCCGCACGTTACTTTCTAATTCAGTTTTTGCACGATCCACTTGGATATTCTTGTCTTCTGCATACTTTTTTACGCTGTCCCAATGGGCTTTATGGCCTAGCAATTCATGAGTTAAGACATCATCTAAATTCGTCGCCGAAAAACTCTCACTGACTATCGTCGAAAACTTGTCATGATCAATCAATTCTTCAGAAATAAACAAAATGTTTTTTTCTCTGTCATATGCAGCAAT
>X413_Lion__coassemble_797_pt1 | contig 3811 bp, 1 predicted proteins | sample X413_Lion__metabat2_high_PE_002 | metagenome-assembled genome bin X413_Lion | reverse complement strand
TTCACTGTCAGATGTAATGACCCAGTCATTCTCTTTGTTGATAGCACCACCCGGTTCTTTTACCTCTTCTTTTTTAGAAAGACTGTTCGGCAATGTCTTGATAATAAATTCTTCACTGCCTGCCTGTGGGGTGATCACCGTAGGTGTCTGTCCTGTTCTGTAGTTGGTGATAGCAGTCGTCTGCAGCTTTCTTTCCGCCACAGAGAAACTACGCTTCAGAAATTCATTACCGAATGTATATGTACCATTCTGTTTTTCCAATGATACCGCACCCGGCTGCTCTTCTGCCGCACGGACATATGCCATGTTCGCACCAAGCATAGGCACAACACCTACACCGGCAGCGAGAATTGCAGAAAAGATTCTTGCTGTTTTTCCTCTCATAAAACCTCCCTTTTTTATGAATCATTTTTACCATATGCTCTGTTCACTATTTTTTCTATAGCACCAAGAAAAAAGAGAAGGATATTCTTGTCAAATAATAGAAAAACAAAGAAAAGACCGTATGTATTCCGTTATACACACGGTCTTCGTAAGAGTACGTTTATACGTTCTTATTTAGTACGATTATACATGCCACCGATGCAATCATTGCCACTGTATAAGCAAGAGGATGGGATGTTACAGATGTTTCAACCTTACCATCATTTGAGATAGAAGTATTGTGATTCGGGGTTATTACAGAAGAATCTGTATGTTCCTCCGGGGATGGATTCTGTTCAGGACTTGTATTGCCACTTCCGATGACCATTTCTTCATAGAAGTTCTTTGCGTCTTCATATGTTTTCACTCTAAGGTCGAAACTTGATCTATACATAGTTCCATACTGATTGGGATCAAGAAGTTCTTCCAATGATTGGACATAGCCCGCCAAGGAAGGGGTCAGATCTTCATCTACATTGGCAGAAAGCAATGCTGTCTTCAGTTCGGATACCTTGGAAATAAAGTCATTTATATCAGATGTATACAATCTTTCATTGTAGGCATTTTCCACAAGTTCATATACTGAATCATATTGTTCCTTGGAAAACGGGATGTTAGAGGATGTGTGATAGTATGTCTTATCCAACAATGTGGAAAATCCTTCCTTTAATCTCTTATCCTTCTCAGCCGTAGGATCTTTGTATTCATCTTTGGCAAAGGCGAAGTAATCCACCGGATCTGTCTCTTTGCCGTAGTTATCGGACATTTGATCAAAAGCCGGATCTTCTTGATGTTTTACAGCTTTATCCAATGCCTTTACAGCATTGCTTGCAAGGTCAGAAGATGCTTTTGTCATAGGGTCTTTGTCATTCGCAAGATCATCTTCCAATTCTTCACGCATATCAAAGATAGATTTCTTGGCATTATTTGTCTTTGTGACTGTCACATCTGCAGCATATTTGTTACCTTCATAATCATAAGTAGATATCTTCAGCTCATTGTCAGATACCGATACAGTGGAGTATGTAGGTACAGGTTTGTTGGAGCGCTCCGCAAGGTAATACTGCTTTTCAGGGCTGAGAAGGTAGAACTTACTACCGGTGGCAGAACCTGCCGTTACATACAATGTTCCTTCCGGATCTTTGGCATTACATGCGTCTTCATTGACACCGTTGGTTTCAATAACAGTACCGTCTTCGATCTGAAAAGTACGGGCATAGGAATGATCATGACCGGTGAAGCAGACATCGATATCATATTCATCCATCAGTGGAGCAAACAGTATGCGTAGATTTGCCCCATCTACATTGGCATGGTCATTCCCGGCTCCGTAGATATCATGATGGAACATGACGATCTTCCATTTGGCATCTTTGTGGCTTTCTACTGCCTTATCCATAACAGCACGATGTTCTTCCATATTGCGGTTGTTACTGTTGAGAACAACATACAGTGTATTTCCATAGCTGTAATAATAATCACCCCCGGATTCTGTCATACCAAGCTTGGTATCATTCGGAGTGTTGTAATGATATTGAAAGTCATCCCCATTGGTCTCATGATTACCGATAGTTGCCGCAACCGGAAGACTTCTCAGTATTTCCGGATATGTAAAACCTGCATATTCCTGTTCTCTAATCTCATATTCTTCCGGTGTCTTAGCGTTGTATCCATGATCGATCTGATCTCCGGCCGCCAGGATAAAGCCGGCATCCGGTGCGGTCTTCATTGCCTGTGTCAATGTCTTATTCCAAGTAAATGTATTTACCGCAAGATCAAGGTCATCGGTTGTCCCCTCACCGTTGGAACCGGTGGCACCAATCTGTGGATCACCAACAAGCAATGCTGTATATGATGAGAAAGAATGCGTTGTATACGGATATGCCTGTGACCAGTTCTCACCATCGGTGGAAGTCTGATACCAGTATTGTGAATTCTCGGCAAAGAAATCATTTACAGATACTTTATTGGAAGCCGTGTAGGTGTGGAAGAGATTTGTCTTACTAATGGAAGCTGTTTCTCCTTTGAACACTTTGGCATCTCTCATATCTTCATAAGAAGAGATACGTACCTGTGGTTCTCCTTGTGTTTCCGAATACCATGCGAAGTTCAAACTTCTTTCATTGATTCCGGGTGTAAGTACTATGCGCCCTGTGTCCATTTCACCGTTTTCCCGACCATTCCACTGCGTGTCATACCATGTTCGGTACTCTTCTGATGAAGAGATTCCCTGATTTAAGATCTGTGCTCCGTCTTTAGTAGGATATACGTAATCTGCCATAGCCGGTACTGTGCCCATAACAGACAGTGCTATCACACCGGATACCATAAGCATTCCTTTTCTCTTCATATCTTTGTTCATATGTTATATTCCTTTCTCATGCATTTTCCAAATACATGGGCTATCATACGGGCCGAGCAAAGGGATTACAATAGAATTAGTGAAACTTTATTGTTATTTAACAAGTGCTTAACAAAGGCATGATCATCATGTTTTCAGCATATCCTATTGTTGTGCCTAAACAAAAAAACAGGAGGTCTTTCAACCTCCTGTAATGTGCTTATCTTAGCCACGCTTCTTCAAAACCGTGATACCTGCGATAGCTGCCCCAAGGACAACTGCCATAGGCAATGCGTCTCTTTCGTCACCTGTAACAGGCTTCTTACCATCTTCCGGCTTAGCTGTAGGCTTATTACCGGACTCCGGCTTTGTCGGCTTGTTCATTTCAGGTGTAGGTGTAACACCGATCTTTTCGAATTTGGCAACGATCACCATGTCAGCTGTTACCGTTGTATCGGCTGTCACTTCTGTGCCATCCTGTGTTGTCCAGCATACAAACTTATAGCCTTCCTTCTCAGGTACATTTTCCGGCAAAATACCGAGTCTTTCACCGATGACCGCACTCTGTACGAGGAAGAATGTATCTTCACCGCTCTTGAATATAACGGTCGTTGTAGTAGGCTGAGGTTCCGGCTGAACTTCGCCACCGTTTGTACCCTTGACTGTAACAACTACAGTTGTTGTGGCCTTTTCATTGCCACGTGTCAGCTGAACTGTCAGTGTAACCTTTGTATCTTCGGCTGCAGGTGTTACATGTCCATTGGTATCGATCACTGCTTCGTTGTCAGATGCTGTGATCATCAATGCTGTTCCTTCCGGAGCAGCAGGCAATGTATATGTATCACCATCAACAGTTGTTGCAAACTTGAGACCTGCAAGGATGTCCTTCAACGGTGCTTCATCCTTTGTGAACTCAACGCGGATCGTTGTATTCTTGCGAATATCCTTGATCGTATAAGCGATAAGACCTTCAGAATCCTTTACTGCCTCTCCGTTTACAATGACCTGTGCTACCTTGTAGCCTTCAGCCGGTGTAAATGTGAAGGA
>X413_Lion__coassemble_791_pt1 | contig 3830 bp, 1 predicted proteins | sample X413_Lion__metabat2_high_PE_002 | metagenome-assembled genome bin X413_Lion | reverse complement strand
CGTTTACAATGACCTGTGCTACCTTGTAGCCTTCAGCCGGTGTAAATGTGAAGGACGCATTGGAACCTTCTTCATAAGAAGCTTCTGCAGCAGAGATCTGCCCGTTTTCACCTGCTTCTGCAGTTACTGTGAACTGTTCACGCTTGATGTCATCACCGGGTGTGATCGTCAGCTTATCAAGCTGAGGTGACTTCGTGTCAGGTCCTGTGAAGACAAGTGTACCTGTTCCTGCCTTAAGTGCTTTGATATCGAAAGATACTGTCTTTGTGACATTTGCATCGGGATTACCGGCAACGACCTCACCGTTTTCAATGTTCTTATTTGCGTCTGTCCAAACAAGCTTATTGCTTGCTGAACCGGATCTGTAAGTTGCTTCTACATGATATGTACCGGGCTTCTCAATTGCATACGGAATGCTCAATGTATCACCCTGATTGAAGCAGTTAACAAACTTGCCGTTGGATGCCCAAGCACCTTCTGTCACACACAACTTCCACTGTCCGTCATTCGGATGTACATTGTCCTGAAGCTGACCGAATTCCGCTTCCAGAACCGCTCTGGAATCCTTTCTCCAGGGGAAGTTGAACGGATCTGCTTCTGTATACTGTGTTCTGACAACAAGACCTTCCTTAGCCTTATTGATAGCAGTAACAGCCGCAGCAACCTGCTCTGCTGTTGCGTCGGCATTGTCTACGACCACACGAGCACTCTTGATAGCCTCATCGTACGCTTCCCAACCGGATACAAATACATCTGCGGACAATGCTTCACCTTCTTCAACGAGTGTGCGGAGCTGATCCTTTGTGATGCTCTCTGTGTCCTTGATCGTGATCTTGGCTGTACTGTTAAAACCAAGGATCGCCTTCTTTGTTGTAGAAGAGAGGTCTGTAGTAAAGTACTGATCACCTGTCTTGTTTGTATTACGTCTTGTCTCAACATCAACAGTTGCTTCTGTCTGACCGTTCTTGAATGTAACAGTCGGGATCAATGTCGTATTGTAGTCATCCTGAATAGCAGAACCCGGATTAGGCTGTGCCGTTACTGTCAACTCACCCTTAGAGCCGCCGACTCTGACAAGCTTAAGAGACTTTCTCTCGTTCTCATTCATTGCATAATCGGAGTTTTCAAACCCAACCATGCCAAGTTCACCGTTATTGATGACAAATGCGCCTTCAATACCGATGGCATGATCCTTGACCTTCAGATGCAGTGTATGATCACCGTCTTTGAGATCCGGAGATTCATACCAGATCTGACCCACAGATCTACTTCCGGCATGTGTGTTTACCGTTGTCTTTTCACCATTATCAATGGAGATTTCAGCAGCACCGTGATTAGGATCCTTTGTACCTACCAGATATACCTTGGAACCATGGAACTTAAGATCAAACGTTGCATTTGCATTTGCCCATGTATTTGTATTGTTCAAATACTGTGTACCTGTTTCCGGATGCCAACCATTGCTGAATTTGAATGCGCAATCATCACCGGTCTTAACATCAAGTACATCCATTCCTTCCGGAGCAATAGAAGGCATTTCAAAATCATGTGTTACCTTGTAAACACCTACTTCAGAAAGCTGAGGAACCTTGCCTTCTGTAGTACCGACTGTGATACGAACCTGATCGGCCACAACCGGTGCAAATCTGCTGAGTCTCTTAGCACCGATCGTCTTACCACTGTCTACAGTGACCCATTCTCCAGCCTTGTTATGAACTTCAACTTTATAACTGTTGATATGCTGACCGTTCTGGATAGCTTCTTCGATGGAAACAACGTCAAACTTCTTCTGACCACCAAGTTCGATCAAAAGCTGACCTTCTTTCTTACCATCAGCTGTTGTCCAGTATGTATCATCTTTGCCGTCAACTGTATTACCCGGCTTAAAAGATGTGGAATTTCCACGGACATTATTTGCCTTAACAGACGCACCTTCCTGTGCAGCAAGGTTTGTCTTGAATGAATCACGGACATTTACCCCGAATTCCTTAACACGATCCAAGATCGGCTGATCTACCTTCCCCTTGTTGTTCGGCGGTACATTCAGCAACAATGTGGCATTGTGACCGACAGAATTAAAATACATATTGGACAATTCACCCATTGTCTTAGGTGTATTCTTCTGTGTACCCCAGAACCAACCGGATGTAATACGCGCATCCGCTTCCGGAACCGTCCACTGATTACCGTTCTCAAAACCTACTGTATAAGAACCCTGCTTATTACTGTCGATCGTATTGTTTGTCTTATTTGTGTTGGACTTAGCCCATGTATCCTTGGCGGCAGCACCGGACTCATTACCGATCCAACGTACTGTTGTATAAGCCTCTGCTCCAAACAACATGCAATCGGCATCATACTTACCACTTGCTTTGCCTTCGTTCTTCTGGATCGTATCGAACCACTTAGTGAAGTTATATTCCTGAGCATTGGCCCCGGAACCCTTCGCACCATCCATCCAAACTTCTACGAAATGACCGTTGTTACCGTACTTATCGTTGCCAAGGATCTCCTGCAACTGGTTGTTGTAGTACTCATTGTAATCCAACGCATCATTATTCTTATCTGTAGGTCTATGATCCTTATCATAGTAACCATAGCTCTTATCATGGATATCCCACGGTGAAAGATACAAGCCCATATCCAAGCCCTGTTCTGTACATGCCTTGGAGATTTCGGCAAGAATATCACCCTGTCCACTCTTATAGTCTGTATTGGCAACATCGTAATCCGTATACTTACTGTTCCAAATGCAGAATCCGTCATGATGCTTGGCTGTAACGATCAACTTCTTGAAGCCTGCTTCCTTCAATGTACGAACAAGTGTATCCGCATCAAAGTCTTCTCTCAATTTGAAGATCTCATTCGGTGTCTTGTTACCGTAATGTTCACCCCACTCGATCTCATTGAATGTATTGGGACCGAAGTGACAGAATGCTGCAAGTTCTTCTTTCTGATATCTGTACTGATTCAGATCCGGAATGACCGTATCTTTGGCAGGTTCCGCTGTGGTGTTCTCTGTTACCTGTTCATCCCCAATCCATGTCTCCTCGGCATTGACCTTGGAAACACCGGTTGAAAGATATGCAGATGCGAGCATTGCTCCTGCCATTGCGAATGATAAGCTCTTTTTAAAATAGTTTTTCATACCTTTATCCTTATTCATAATTCAAATGATTCCACCCATCGAATAAGTGGAATGAACGAAAAGCAGTGAACCAAACCGAGTGAAGAAAGCGAGTTGTCGATCATTGCGGTTCACCACATCCTGTATCACTTTCCCTGAATATTTTTTACTATCCAAAACCTGTTTGTGTTCACCCTCCTTCCTTTGTATTTCACAAAGCAAAAATATACATTTAATATTGTAGAGAGAGTCCTCCCGGATAATCATTGAAAATCCTTCTATCTAGTATGAAAAATCTTTGATATCTTCATTTTTTGATGCATCCTACCGTCATATTATCTCTTATGACATCATGAACCTTTCCGGTTTTCTTTTTGCCGATCCATACGCAAAGAAAAAGGATGTGAATGAAGTCATCACATCCTTTATTGGTTCTCTTGAATTTATCTGTGCTTCTTCAAAACCACAATACCGGCAAGTGCTACTGCCAAAACAACTGCCATAGGAAGGGCATCTCGTGCATCACCTGTAGCAGGTCTCTTATCTTCTTTATCAGAAGTATGTGGCTTCTCTTCCGGCTTCACAGTCGGCTTGGCTGTTGTAGCAGGTGTCAGTGTGGCCATCGGCTGTGTTGTCACTTCCGGAGTAGCTGTCGGTGTAGGCGCTACTGTCGGTATCGGCGTAGGAGTCACTTCCGGAGAAG
>X413_Lion__coassemble_493_pt1 | contig 4856 bp, 7 predicted proteins | sample X413_Lion__metabat2_high_PE_002 | metagenome-assembled genome bin X413_Lion | reverse complement strand
TGTCTGGTAATAGGGGGATACATCAGTTTTTATCATGTATTTTTTATTCTGTTACAATGCCATAAACCATCGGTCTTTCCGCCGGTTCTCCCGAGCCGATCATGACTGCCGACAAAATCTTTTCTTCCACATCATGAAGAGCACTTTCATCATTCACATACAAAGTACACAAAGGTTGTCCTTTCTGCACATACGCACCTCGTCTCACTTTCATGACAAGTCCCACAGCCGGATCGATGACATCATCTTTTTCCGCACGTCCTGCCCCAAGCATCTGAGCAGCCGTACCAATCGCTTCAGCCTGCAGAGATGTAACATATCCTTCAACAGGACTGCATACATTCACCTTTTTCTTTACATTCACAAGTTTTTCCATGCCCTCCGGCGTTAGATAAGAGAAGTCTCCTCCTTGCAATTCTATCATATGCTGCAAGCGAGCAAGTCCAGATCCATCTGTAATCTTCTCATGCAACATCTTTTCAGCTTCTTCTTCATTGTCCGCAAGATGAGCAAGCATTAGCATTTGTACACCAAGCGTTATGCACACATGATATAGAGGATCGCTCTTGGGGATCATACCCGACAATAATTCGACCGCTTCCTTCACCTCCAAGGCATTTCCGACCGCCATACCAAGAGGCTGATCCATATCCGTTACGATCGCTCTTACTTCGCGATGAAGATGTCTGCCGATCTGAACCATTGTATGAGCCAAGCGGAATGCTTCCTCTTGCGTACGCATGAACGCACCGCTACCTGTTTTAACATCCAAAACGATCGCATCCGCACCACTTGCAAGTTTTTTAGACATTATGCTGGACGCAATAAGTGGTATTGAGCGAACGGTTGCCGTTACATCCCGAAGTGCATACATCTTTTTGTCAGCCGGAACAAGATTGCCTGTCTGACCTATGACTGCCACGCCATTTTCGCGCACGATTTCTTTGAAATGAGACATAGACTGCTCTACATTCGTCCCGGGGATACTTTCCAGTTTATCCAGTGTACCTCCGGTATGTCCAAGACCTCTTCCACTCATTTTTGCGACCGTACCACCACAAGCGGCAACAAGTGGAGCTACAACCAAAGTCGTCGTATCTCCCACACCACCGGTACTGTGCTTATCCAGCTTGATGCCGGGCAGGTCCGAAAGATCCACCATATCGCCCGAATGCATCATCGCAAGCGTCAAGGCCGCAATCTCAGGCATCGTCATTCCTTTTTGAAGGATTGCCATCATCATAGCGCTCATCTGATAATCCGGCAGATCACCCATTGTAAATCCATGTACCATCCAATCGATCTCTTCTTCCGTCAAAGCCATCCCATCTGCTTTCTTTTCGATCAAATCCACAAATCTCATAATTATCTCTCCATTCTGTCATCTACCAAAAATTATGGCATCGTTTGACCATTATGCAATATACAGAAAAAGAGATTCGTGAAAGCCGAACCTCTTAAGCAAGCAAAGTCAGATAACGGAACATGAAGATGTAATGGCAAAGACTACCTGCCAGCACAAAGCAATGAAACAGCTCATGATTTCCAAATCCCGATATACGAGATTCAAACATCTTCGGCTTCAAAGCATAGATCACAGCACCAACTGTATAAAAGAGCCCACCTGCCAACAGCCACATAAAAGCCGGCCGAGGCAAAACTGCAATAATATCTTTCATAAAGAAGATACAGACCCAGCCCATGGCAGTATAGATGACAGAAGACACCCACTTAGGACATGTCACCCAAAACATCTTGAAGACAATGCCGATGATGGCGATTCCCCAAACACAGAGTAACAGCACCGTACCAACATGAGGAGGAAGTACTGTCATCGCGACAGGTGTATATGTTCCGGCAATCAAAATGAAGATCATCATATGATCGACCTTCTTCAAGATCATATTCACCTTATAACTGACACTGAAAGAGTGATAGACAGTACTCGCTGAATACAGCATGATCATGCTCATCATAAATACTGCAAATGAGAACATGGCCTGCGGTGAATCATTCATGGCGGATGCCTTTAACAATAAGATCGGCATACCGATGATCGCTGCAATAGCACCGATCAAGTGCGTCAAAGCACTGATTGGATCCTTAACCTGAAACATTTTCTTTTCAAAAATCTCCTTAGATGCACTGAGTGTAGTCATATACCAAACTCCTTTTGAATACCGTTTTATCGGTTTTCCATAAACCTTTACGTATCTTCATATTAACGGTTTTTCTAAAACCTGTCAAGAAATCTTATATACTGTTTGACGGTTTTAGAATACTCGCTTACAATAATAACATGAACGAGAATAAATTACGTATAACACTGCAGGAATTCAACCTACCTGCCTATCGTGAGATCCCGGATGTCGGTCTTTATCTGGATCAAGTTGTAAAATACATCAATAGCTTCTTCCTGGATTTCCCGGAAATGCAGATCACCGGGTCTATGGTATCCAATTACGTGAAGAAGAAATTGGTGGCTTCACCGATCCGAAAGACTTACAACAAAGATCAGATTGCATGCTTGATCTTCATTTCTTCAGCCAAAACGGTTTTATCGCTGGAGCATATTCGTATCTGCTTAAAGACAGAATCTATCTTTGCCTGTGCCGAAAAATCGTATGATCCGTTTGCGAAAGCAATGCAAGAGATGCTACATGAGTTCTATGGCAGTAAAGAGATAGCAACGGCAGAAAGGAGTGCACTTCACGATATCGTCACAGCCATAGCTCACAAAATGTATCTGGAAAGATACTTTGAGGAACTCAAACAAGGAGCAGAGTAAAAGGAGACAACATTTGTCATCTCCCCTCCAGATCGATCTTCCCCTGATCGATCTTTTTTAATACTTTTTTTTCTTCTGCCGTGAATTCATGAACCGCATACATATCCGGTCTCTTTTCTTTTGTCAAAACAAGGCTTTGTGCCACTCGCCACTCCCTTATCTTGGCATGATTTCCGGAAACGAGAACAGCTGGGACTTTATCCCCTTTATAATCAGCAGGTTGCGTATACTGCGGATACTCCAGCAAACCGTTTTCGTGTGATTCCTCACTTGCCGAATCCTCTTTGATCGCACCTTTAAGGAGACGAGTAACAGAATCGATGATCACCATTGATGCCAGTTCTCCGCCGGTCAAAACATAATCGCCGATAGAGACTTCTTCATCCACATGCTTTGCAATGCGAGCATCCATCCCTTCATAATGTCCGCAAAGAATGATAATGTGTTCCTTCCCCGACAATTCTCTGGCCATCTTCTGATCATACTTTCGTCCGGTCGGCGACATCATCAGCGTATACGAATTTTCATGTTTGACACTGTCCAGTGCATCCAGGACGGGCTGACATTTCATTACCATGCCCGCACCTCCGCCAAACGGCGTATCATCCACATGCTTGTAACGATCCAAAGCAAAATCTCTGATATTGACAAGATCTACATCTACAAGTCCTTTGGCAATGGATCGTCCTACGATAGAAGCGTGAAGAACATTCTCAAACATTTCCGGAAAAAGTGTCAAAACCGTGATCCTCATAACAATCCCTCGATCACGTTGATCACGATGGCATGTGAATACTCATCCACATACTTAATGAATGCCGGAACATAGGGGATCAAAACATCATTCTGCCCTTCTCGCTCCACACGCATGTTTCTCTGTGCCCCACATGTATCTTCTATATCTTTCACCGTACCGATCACTTCACCGTCCGATGATTTCACTGTCATACCGATCAGATCGCTGACATAGTGACGGCCGTCTTTTAATGGTCGTCTATCCGTATCCTTAACAAAGACGTCACATGTCTTGTACTTTTCTACATCATTGATATTGCCGCATCCTTCGAAACTGACGAGCGGAAAGCCTTTATGCACACGATATGTAGCTACTGTGAAAGGAAGATACGCTTCGCAACTGTAAATATAGACGGTCGCCCCTTTCGCATAACGCTCATCGTCAAAATCAGAGCAGCTGCGGATCTTCAATTCTCCTTTAATACCATGAGTATTAATAATCGTTCCAATCTTAATATATTCCATGCGTTCGATTATAGCAGACCCCATCAACATAAAAAAGCCTGCTTTTCAGCAGACTTGCCCTACGACCAGAGAACTAAGCATTCTCTTTCTCTTCGAATTTGATCGTAACTTTTTTGTTTTCCTTGTGCGAAGCTACACTCATGACCTGGCGAAGAGCGCTTGCCATCGAGCCTTTTCGACCGATGAGTCTTGCGATATCGTCGTTCGTCGCATAGACGCATAAGACGACTTCTCTTTCATCACTGCTCGGCATCTCCGCAACTTCCAGCATTTCCGGTCTTTCGACCATCGGTGTTACGAGATCAAGCAATACCTGTTCCAGATTGGACATGACTTATTTCTTTGCCTTAGCTGCAACCTTCTGATCGTGGAACTGCTTCATGATGCCCTGCTTAGACAGGATGTTGCGTACTGTATCAGACGGCTGAGCACCGTTACCGAGCCACTTCAATGCCTTTTCAGCATCTACAACTACAGTCTCCGGATCTGTTGTCGGGTTGATGTAACCGATCATTTCGATCTCACGACCATCTCTACGTGTGCGGGAATCCGCAGCAACGATACGATATCTAGGTGCCTTCTTGGCGCCTGTTCTCTTCAAACGAAGCTTAACTGCCATAGTAAATTTCCTCCTTGTGACGTGTATTATTATAACAACAGTAAAATCACTGTCAAGTATTTTTACTTAACACCATGCAAAATGTTCAAGCAAGAAAAAAACTCATCAAATGTGATGCGTTCTTTCACTTTTTCCGGTTCTATATAATCTGGTGTTGGTGGCCTGTGCCTTCAACACCTTTTTGGATAT
>X413_Lion__coassemble_455_pt1 | contig 5012 bp, 6 predicted proteins | sample X413_Lion__metabat2_high_PE_002 | metagenome-assembled genome bin X413_Lion | reverse complement strand
TCCTTTCGTAAATTGTTTTTTGTCGAACTAATTTTACTAAGGATATACCCTTTTTCTACTGTTACAGAAAAGTGAATTTACACAAAATATTTTACACTATCTTTTTTGATTTTACCTTCTGTAAGTGAATTTTAACTTCAGTCCTTTATAATTTTATATCTATGCAAGGAATATGTTTACCCTTTCTGTTTTAGACATTGTCCATCCGAGTATACCCATTCTATATTTCCATTCGCAGATGCTCCAAGAGTGACTGCCGCTGCCGTTGAAGGACTGTCAAAAGACACATTCTCAGCATATTTTCCATTTACGATTTTGCCATCATTCAGTAACTTCTTCCGGTGCTTACGAACACCTGTCGGGCAAGAATTTGTCTCTGATCGGCTAAACTCTGCCCCTTTGCAAACAACAAACTTTGTACCGGCAATGAAACCGGTAGCGGCTACCTTCCTACCACGCAAATGCAATAACGCAGTAGAACCAAAACCAGATGCCTCAGATACAGGTAAGTCCATCATTTCTCTCTTTGCGAAGATGCCTCCCGGAAACATTGAGATATAGTATTCCATGTCTTTAATATAATTCTCACAAGAGTGAATCTGAATGCCGGTAAGGCCATAATGTGACTTTCTGTATTTGGCATTACAGTTCACCTTAGCCGGTGTTAGAGTCAGACACCCGGCAAAATGCGTATGTGCATACTCACACATCGAATTCTCAATATACACCAGTTCATTGGCTACAACAGGACAGTCAAACTTAAAAGCCAATACAGAATGCCAAGAACTGTCTATATCTCTTGAATGTGTATTCAAGATTCTGTTCTTTATTGTATCGAAGCCGGTCTGCCCTACATAAACTTCATCCTTTCCCATTAGAAGCAAATACACTCCCGGTCCATCAAGCTCCGTTTCATAATCTCTGATGTTGTTCCTCTCAACACGAATAACCGAGATCTTTGATGTGTCACTGCTCATTGTAATAGTTCCATCATAGGTTCCGTTAGCCAAATAAATTTTCAAACCGCGCATATTTCTTACCCCTCATATTTTTCGGATGACCTTACCGTTTGGCTTTGACATTTCTTTTCCTTACGAGGATCCATATTTTAGATAACGATCTCCATTTTCATATACAACAAAAAGATTCTGATGGCAAGTGAACGATTTTAGAGATCTGATTCGTTCAAACCGTATATCCATCGCTGATAATGGAATAGCGACTTGTTCCGATTCACAACATCACCAATATCCGTTTTACCGTACCAGATCAAAAACGGTAAGAAACCAAGGCAGTAACAGTGGAATCCGAGATATCAAAGAAGTTAAAATCAAACGGTGATAGCATATCCTTCACCGACTGTTTGCTATCCAACAATTTGCACTTTGCATTATAAACCATCTTGAATTATATGAAAACCGAGTTAATGGAAATATTTTTCGGTATTTCATTTCTTTCTTCCGGATTTTCATCTTGATACCCAGCTTGAGCATACAGTTCATACAAGCAACGGAAATGTCACTTTCAGTCATTTTCCTATCTCTTAAAAGAGATGTATCGGGAAACACATTGTAACTGTGCCGATCCATATCCGGTAGGTTATTTAAGAAAAGATCATTCGTACAATTATGAGAAATATTAAAATACCAATAAAATAAGAAAGTGGCATCTTAATATAATCTTTCTGGAAGACACTATTTTTATCGATTGTTTCTGTAATCGTCATATCAATGGCAACGATAATAGACATTAACACTACAGCTGCTAAAACAGTATAAACAACACTCATTGGCTTATCTCCTTGAAATTATTATATACTCCCGATAGATCTGAATTATATTAAGAAATGCTCGAATCAGAATCTATCAAAGTTGTCCTAAAATGCCATCCCATAAAAAAAGAGTGTGACTTACACGATGCAAGTACACACCCCCACTGTGATCAAAACTTCAGTTCTGGGCATGAATATCATACTCTGTACAAAGATCGAATACTTCTACCGTACTTCCCGACAGATTTGCATGTTGCATATTCACAGAATGGATTTGCAGATGATCATATGTCGTATAGTAGTAGATCCCTCTCTTCATATCCATACAGGAAGAGTAAATGGTAATATCCGGGCGACCGTTATCAGTTAAAACAGAACCACGGGTCATGGATACTTTCTGTAAAATACGGAAAACATGGGCCACCTCTGCCTCAGCATTGTCAGGACATATGGAATTGGCCAAAAGAAATGCTGTTTGTACAAAACGAGAAGCAGAAGAACTATCACCCGGAAGGCCTAAAGCACCCATACCGACAGCATACGGATGCAACGGGTATTCCGTACCAAGCTTATTCTGTGGCTGTTCCGGACTAAGATGCATATAGTTGTTCAAGTTATGATAATGATATGGGAAAGGCGGATTGTTTGTCATAACATGATACGGATCGTCATAGATATGCATACCGTCAGCCATAGACTCCACAACGATGGCTTCCTCCTCATCCGCAATCATCCAATGCAACGGTGTGGGATGTTCTGTCCCTCGGGAAAGATCGATCAAGACCACATCCGCCAACATCTTCTTTGCTTCGCTGACCGAAGCACATTGTGTCAAGATCCAAGGAATAAACTCATAAGGCGGAATATTATGCATTCCTTCCTGTTCAGAAGAAAATACGGCATTACCGGGAAAATTCAACCCGGCCATGCAAAGCCCTTTCTCATTACAAGCATCCGCAAATAAAGGCAGACCGTCCAAAACCGTCGCCATACCGATCAAAGCATAGTGATCTGCTGTCACTGTACCATCATGGAAACAATACGGATATTTTTGCGGAACGACCGCAACTCTTTGTCCAAAGGAATAATCGATGTCCATATTCCTGCCAAAGTAGGAACGTCCATGATTAGAATATGTAAAACATGTACACATAAGCCAATTTCCTCTTTTCTATTTACTGAACGATATCATATGGCCAATCTATAATGCCGCCGAATTCATATACATGAGAATATCCCATATCGACAAGATGCTGTGCTGCTTTTAGCGCTCTACGACCACTGCGACAATAGATCAGAATTTGACTTTCCCGATCCGGAAGAACTTCCTCCGCTTTGTCTTTCACTTGATCTACCGGCAACAATATAGCATTGGGTATATGTCCATCCTCAAATTCCGCCGACGTCCGCACATCCAAAACAATACATTCCTCTTGTTCCATGAAGTCTTTTGCCTCATCATGGGAAAGATGCGTATACGTCGTCTGCCCGGATGCACAGCCACCAAGCAACAAAGCACTGAGCAATAACTTTTTCATAAAGACCCTCCACCGTTATTATACTTCTTTTGTTTGCATTTGCCTGTACAGATGACACTTCCCTATACGAAGGGCTTATAATGATTTCAGAATAGGAGCAAATGCTTATGAAATATTGGAATATAACATTCAGTCCCACAGGTGGCACACTGAAAGTTGCCGACCTGCTCATGCATACACTGTCACAAGACCAAATATACATCGATCTCACCGATCCGGAACTCGACTATACACAGATCGATATTCAAGCAGATGATGTCGTTCTCTTCGCGGTTCCTTCTTATGGAGGACTTGTTCCCGAAACAGCCTTACATCGCCTAGAGTGTATCGAAGGTAATAATGCCAAATGCATCTTATTGACGGTTTATGGAAATCGAGCATACGAAGATACACTCATCCAATTGGCAGATACCGTCAAAAGCGATCACTTTCAAGTAGTAGCCGCCATTGCTGCAATAGCTCAACATGCTATCGTCAAAACGATCGCTGCCGACCGTCCGGATATCAAAGATGTCACGACCCTGGTTGAGTATGCAAAGAAAATCTCGCAAAAGTTACAAAACAACGATACAACAGAACCTATTATTCCGGGTAACAGACCATATCGAACCCCGTCGTCCTTCAGTCTCATTCCACATGTTGCAAACAAATGCAGAAAATGCGGCAAATGTGCCGATAAATGCCCGGTAGAAGCCATTGATAAAGACGATCCCACTTCGACCGATCACAACAGATGCATCTCCTGCATGCGTTGCATCAATGTATGTCCGACCGGAGCCAGAAAGGTAAACAATATAAAATATGCTGCTTGTAAAGCCATGCTGGAAACTAAGGCCTCCCGAAGAAGAGAACCGGAACTTTTCATCTGAACAAAGTTCATTTTATGATGCATTCTACTTGCAATAACCAGACATCAGTTGAATAATATCGATGACAACAACGAAAGGAGTCATCAAAATGAACAAAAAATCAGTATTTCACGTAAAGAAACGTACATTATTGGCCATTGCGGGAGTAGTATGGTTGATCGCAGGATTCAATGTTGCACGTCTTGGCATCATTGCATATAACGGTCTGACATCTGTCACATTCCTTCATATCCTTCTCAGCATACTTGTATTTGCTGTATTCGGTATGATGTTCTTCAAGATGAGTACAAAGCATAATGCACGTATTAAGGGTTATCCGGAAGAATATCGTCCGTTCTGGCACTTCTTCGATCTTAAATCCTATCTCATCATGGCCTTTATGATGGGTGGTGGCATTTGGCTACGCTCTTCCGGTCTTGTCCCTGAGGTGTTCATTGCCGTGTTCTACACAGGTCTTGGCATTGCCCTTGGTTCAGCAGGTGTACTGTTTTGGATCATGTTCGCCAAATATGATCCTAAGGTAAAATAAATAACAAGGCTTTAACAGAAGATCTTGGATCCTCTGCAAAAGCCTTTTTTTATGCAACAAGATACATGATATACAAGATCGATATTTCCTGTAAGCTTTAGTGTTTCACCGACTGTTTACATCAAAAGTTATGGATCGCGTTTAAGAAGACTCTCAACATCCTTTAACACTGCGTCACATACTGTTCCTATATAGACTCCTATTGATCTTCCAATAGGATCTGTTTCGAACTTTGAAAGGTAGTGTATTTAGGTTCTATATAATCTGGTGTTGGTGGCCTGTGCCTTCAACACCTTTTTGGATAT
>X413_Lion__coassemble_320_pt1 | contig 6134 bp, 3 predicted proteins | sample X413_Lion__metabat2_high_PE_002 | metagenome-assembled genome bin X413_Lion | reverse complement strand
CACCTACAGATCAGCCGACAGTAACTCCTACACCTGGAACAACACCGGCACCTACTGCTAAGCCGACAGCTAAGCCTACAGAGAAGCCGAACAGTTCCGATAAGAACGAAAACACAAACAATGACAAGAGACCGGCAACAGGTGATACAAGAAGTGCAATGCCTTGGGCATTCGTACTTGTTGGCACAATTGCCGCAGGTTTCGTCATTAAGAAGCACTAAGATACTGATCAACATCAGTAACTTGTAGTTTCGAACAGAAAGCAGATCCAAGGGATATTCCCAAAGATCTGCTTTTTTCTTGGTTAAGGCCAGAAATTGGATTAGCAAAGTTAATTGGGGGAAATGCCAACAAGTTGGATCATTAACTGGGGTTTTTAATTGGGATTAGTGATTTTCCAAAGTTACCCGGGGTCAACAATTGGTTGAGGGCCCTAAAAACAGCCATCGAAATCGGTATGTATTGCTGGTTTCAGTGGCTTTTTACTTTGGCCCTATGCTTGCTTTTTGTTTATTTGTTTTCTGCATGGGTCACGCTTATGGGCGGAAGTTTGAATCTGTTTGGGTGTGTATGGAACGCTATGAATAGTTGCGTCTTCTTGGATATGCCATAGTATTCGGTTCCTTGTGTATCTGAAGTTATCAACACCATGTGACTGTGTACGCAGGGCGGAAGGAATGTTGTTGAATGACTCCATGGGTCCGTTAGATAAGCGACGTATAACCCTATTATTTTCTTCTAGCTGCTCATCTATTACATATAGAAACGAGTGGGCAATCGTATTTTATCTTCGTAGAAGTGTGCAAAGTCATGATATAAGTAGATATCAGAGCTTTCATATATTTCAATCAGTTCATCAAGTCTTTTTGAGGCGCCTTCTAGATCATTGACATTGCTTTCATTGAACTTTTTATAAAGATCTTTTAAGTTAATAACGCTAATCTATAAGTACCCGAAAATGATCGTTTAAGAGTTCCCGGTTTCGATAATTTGTCTTAGAGATAAAGATAGGTGAGATCCATCGGTTTTCATATAAGCTTTCTTTCAAGTGAAAGGCAGATTTGTTTATGTATATTCTCATGTAAATCAAAGAGTAAATTCAACTGGAAGTTACTAAAAGACTAAATTCTGCTTTACCCATGTTGAAGTGGAATTTAACTTTTTACTTCAGCTAAAAAAAACATAAAAAAGACTTGCAATAGATTTGGATTCAGTGTATTATAAATGAGCACTAAGGAAATGGCATGTTGGTGAAGTGGCTTAACACACCGCCCTCTCAAGGCGGCATTCACGGGTTCGAACCCCGTACATGTCACTAAAACCTCTGCGAAAGCAGGGGTTTTTATTTATTTGTTTGAACATTACTTGGCGGTATTGTTTTTTTTCTGTTAGAATTTATCCTATGAAAAAGACAGTAATTTTTTTAGCTGCCGTTTTGATAGCGTCTTTGATCACACCGGTCGAAGTACGTGCAGCAGAAGACTATTCCGACACTGCGTATTGGAGTGAACTTTGTACGAACTCTTCTTCTTTGAGCGAAAATGATATACAGCGCTGTAAAGCATATCGTGATTATGCTGCTAAAGAATCAGATTCTTTGAAGAAGAAATTGCAAGATATTGATGCTAAAAGAGCTGAGATCTCTGAGAATATTAATGTTTATGTTGAGAAGATCAAGTCATATGAAAAGCAGATCAATGATCTAAACGGGCAGATTGATGTTTTGGATAAGCAGATCGATGATAAGCAGAAAGAAATCGATAAGAAACAGAAAGCAATCGATAAAGAACAGGATGAGATCGAAAAGAAACAGGAGGACGTGGATGATCTCCGTGCTCAGGTTGGTGACAGAATCGCCAAGTCACAGGATACGATGCGTTTGAATGTATATGTTGAAGTTTTGATGGGAGCTAAAACTTTTGAGGATTTTATACGTATAGCCAATGCTTTGACAGACGTAACAAACTATAACAAAGCTTCCATGACGGAATTGAACGATCTGATCGTTCAGTTGCAGAAGATCAAAGCTGAACTTGAATCAGATAAAGCGGAATTGGAGGCACATAAGAAAGATCTTGAATTGTCTAAAAAGGATCTGAAAGATAAGCAGGATTCGGTGATCGCCATGCGCTATGAAGCACAGCTTGTTTCGGATGAATTGAATAAACAGCTGGCTGAGCAGAATACAAATCGTGAAATGATTACTGATGATATAGGAAGTATTCAAAAGACTATGCAATCCATTTCGGATAAACTTGATATGATCGCACAACAGAATGCAGCGGGGCCCGGTGGTTGGCAACCGTCCGGAAACGGTTTTTATCATCCGATCCCCGGCGCACATTTGACGCCTGGTGCAGGGTCATTCCAATATGCTTCCGGTGCTTTACATCTGGGGGCGGATTATGGTGTCAATGTTGTGAAAGGTAAGACACCGATCGTTGCTATTGGACAGGGGGTTGTTCTTTATACATACAATGGATGCGGTGATGGCTATATGGGTAGTTCTTGTGGGGCTTTTGGCAATAAGTGGCAAACATCACAGTCGTCATGGGCAGGTGGTGGCAACCAGGTCGTGCTTCTCTTTGTGAACAATGGCTCTCTTTATGCAGCCAAGTATTATCACCTTTATTTGAATTCTATTTCTGTTAAAGTCGGTGATATCGTTCAAGGTGGACAGCAGATCGCAACGGTAGGTACTTCCGGATCCAGTACAGGCACACATCTTCATATTGAGCTGTTTCATCTTGGTTCAGCTTCACAGTTTTCTTCTTATGCACAGAATTGGGACGGTGAGCTTGAGTTCCATACAGGGTGGGGATATGATCTTTACGATCATTTATGTGATCAGGGTGCTTCAGCACCTTGTAAGATCCATCCTGAATCTGTCTTCGGCAGATAATGATTTTTTTCAAAGGTATGCTGTATCGAATGGCATACCTTTTTATGTGATCGTAAAGGGTAGGGTTCGGAGAAAAAGAGCATCATTTTATGAAGAAATGTAAAATTTAGTATTGCAATTTTGTTTGGCTTATATATAATAATAGTTGTTCTTGGGATATAGCCAAGCGGTAAGGCAACTGGCTCTGAACCAGTCATCTCGGGAGTTCGAATCTCTCTATCCCAGCCTAAAGCGATCACGATGTGGTCGCTTTTCTTTTGTTCGGCAACGTTTATTTTGACTTTGCAATATAGGAATCGAGTATCTTATAAATGATCTGTGTGGATAGGTATTTTAATATTTGGATTTTTCTTTTACAATATACGATGGTCGTAAAGGAGATACGTATATGGAAAGAATTACCGGTACTTGCTCACGCGGCTTGCGTGCGCCAATTATCAAAACCGGTGACAATTTGAAAGAAATTGTCGTCGACACACTTTTGAAAGCACAGGAAAATCAGGAATTGACTATCCGCGATCGCGATGTGCTTGCTGTCACGGAATCTATCTTGGCGAGAAGTCAGGGTAATTATTGCTCTATTGATGATATCGCCGAGGATGTCAGAGAGAAGCTTGGTGGCGAAACCATCGGTGTCGTTTTCCCGATCACAAGCAGAAACCGTTTTGCCATTGTACTTCGTGGTATTGCCCGTGGTGCAAAGAAGATCGTTCTGCAGTTGAGCTATCCTTCTGATGAGGTTGGCAATGGTCTCGTTGATATCGACCTTCTGGACGAAAAGGGTGTAAATCCCTACACTGATGTTTTGAGCGAAGAGAAGTTCAACAAGCTGTTTGGTGCTCCGTGCCATCCGTTCACAGGTATGAACTATGTTGAATATTATAAGGAACTCATTCAGGCAGAAGGCTGTGAGGCTGAGATCATCTTTGCAAATCATGCTACAGCTGTTCTGGACTATACAAAGAACGTTTTGGCTTGTGATATTCACAGCCGTGCTCGTTCTAAGAGATTGTTGAAGGCAGCCGGTGCAGAACGTGTATGTGGTCTTGATGATATTATGACAGCATCCCGTAACGGTTCAGGTTTCAATGAGCAGTATGGTCTGCTTGGCTCCAACAAGGCAACAGAAGACACTGTTAAGCTGTTCCCTGTGCATTGCAAGGAGTTTGCGGAATCTGTACAGGCTTCTGTTTTGGAAAAGACGGGAAAGCATATTGAAGTTATGGTATATGGTGACGGTGCATTTAAAGATCCGGTCGGAAAGATCTGGGAGCTGGCTGATCCGATCGTTTCTCCGGGTTATACAGATGGTCTGGAAGGAACACCGAATGAACTTAAGTTGAAGTATCTGGCTGATAATGCATATGCCGATCTGTCCGGTGAAGCACTGCGTGATGCCATTAAGAAGTCTATTCATGAAAAGGACACTGCTCTTAAGGGCAAGATGGTCTCTGAGGGTACAACTCCGAGAAGATTGACAGATCTGATCGGTTCTCTTGCTGACTTGACATCCGGCTCCGGCGATAAAGGCACACCGTTTGTTTATGTTCAGGGTTATTTCGATAACTATACTGACTAAGCACTTGAAAAAGCCATGTATAACATGGCTTTTTTGATGAATTGCGTGTAAAATGAAAAAGCTAAAAAGGAGAATTTAAAATGACGATCAGAACAAGATTTGCGCCATCTCCTACAGGTTATATGCATATCGGTAACCTGAGAACGGCGCTTTATGCTTATCTTGTTGCCAAAAAAGATCCGGAAGGTGTCTTCATCATGCGTATCGAAGATACTGATCAAGGGAGACTTGTTGAAGGGGCAACAGATATTATTTATGACACGATGAAGCAGTGCAAACTGTTTCACGATGAGGGACCTGATGTTGGTGGCCCAGTTGGACCATATGTGCAGTCTGAACGCGTCAAGAGTGGTCTCTATATGCATTATGCAAAAGAACTGATCAAGCGTGGCGGTGCACATTATTGCTTCTGTGATGAAGAAATGATCAATGCACAGAGAGAACTTCAGGAAGCTAGGGGAGAGTCCTTCAAGTTTGATGATCCTTGCAAGTCTTTGTCTTTGGAGGAAGCTGAAGCAAGGGTTGCGGCAGGAGAGCCGTTTGTTATCCGTCAGACGATCCCGGATCAGGGAACAACAAGTTTTGACGATGAGGTCTTCGGTCGTATCACTGTTGACAACGATACACTTGATGAGCAGATCCTCATCAAATCCGATGGTTTCCCGACATACAATTTTGCCAATGTCATCGATGACCATCTGATGGGGATTACAGATGTTGTAAGAGGTATGGAATACCTTTCTTCCACACCTAAGTACAATCTCATCTACAATGCATTTGATTGGGATATTCCGAGATACATCCATTGTCCGCCGGTCATGAAGGATGAACACAATAAGCTTTCCAAGAGAAATGGTGATGCTTCCTTCCAGGATCTTGTTGCCAAGGGATATCTGCCGGAAGCAATCCTCAACTACATTGCACTTCTTGGTTGGTCTCCGGAAGAAGATAAAGAGATCTTCACGCTTGATGAACTTGTTCAGGCATTCAATGTAAAACACATTGGTAAAGTTGGTGCTATCTTTGATCCGGATAAGTTGAAGTGGATCAACGGTATGTGGCTGAGAGGTATGGATCTGGATTCTTACTATGACCTTGTTAAGCCGTACATTGATGAGGCGGTCAAGGGTAACTTTGATGGCAAGAAGATCGCTGCTATCTTGCAACAGAGAGCGGAAACTCTCGTTGAGATCCCGGATATGCTTGATTTCTTCGATGTATTCCCGGAATACTCAAACGATCTCTACATTAACAAAAAGATGAAGACGACACTTGAGATCTCTTTGGAGTCCTTGAAGGCATGCCGTGATATGCTTGCCGGATTCAGTGAAGATGATTGGAATCAGGAAACATTGCACTCAAGATTGCTTGAACTTCCAAAGAAACTCGAAAGAAAGAACGGACAGGTATTGTTCCCGTTGCGATTGGCATTGACAGGCAAACAGTTCACTCCCGGCGGAGCAATCGAGATTGCAGATATTCTTCGCAAAGATGAAACTTTGAGAAGACTCGATATTTCCATTGCACAGCTTGAGAAAGAGATCAACGGTTAATATTGGTTTTAAAGCTCAAATGACTTGATCGTTTGAGCTTTTTTTGGCTCTATATAATCTGGTGTTGGTGGCCTGTGCCTTCAACACCTTTTTGGATATA
>X413_Lion__coassemble_243_pt1 | contig 7259 bp, 7 predicted proteins | sample X413_Lion__metabat2_high_PE_002 | metagenome-assembled genome bin X413_Lion | reverse complement strand
AGTTATTCAGCTCGCTTTAAGTGCCTACCAACACCAGATTTGAAAGAACCCTTTTGCTTATCTTCCGAATTTATTGAACTTCTTCTGCATCTTGGCCAGCTGTGCCGGATCCACATTCTGCATCTGATCCATCATGTCATTCAGCTTGTCTTCATTCAACTTGCCGCTTCTGGACATATTGCCGACCATTCCCATCATCTTCTTCATCTTCGAAAACTGGGACAGAAGTTTATTAACATCATTCAATGTTGTTCCGGAACCTCTGGCAATACGCTTTTTCATCGTAGAGCGGATCTTCTCCGGATTTTCTCTCTCCCACTTTGTCATGGACTGGATGATCGCTTTGGAATGCTTCATAGCCCCTTCAGCAGCATTCTCATTCATCAATTCCGTATACTGACTCATACCCGGAAGCATCTTCATAATGCCGGACAACGGTCCCATCTTCTCAATCTGTTCAAACTGCATCAACATATCGTCGAGATCGAACTTACCGTTCATCATCTTTTCCGCAGAACGCTGAGCAGCCTCCATGTCCATCTTTTCCTGAGCCTTCTCAACAAGAGTGACGATATCTCCCATACCAAGGATCCTGTCCGCCATACGATCCGGATGGAAGATATCCATATCTTCGATCTTTTCACCTTCACCGACGAACTTTACAGGAACATTTGTGATTTTCTTTACGGAGAGTACACCACCACCTCTGGAGTCACCATCGAACTTTGTAACAACAAGACCCGTCAAAGGCAAAGCATCATGGAATGCCTTGGCAACATTAACAATATCTTGACCGGTCATAGCATCGACTGTCAACAGGATCTCATCCGGATGAACAAGACGATCGATATCACGCAATTCATTCATCAGGTCCTCATCGATATGCAAACGACCGGCGGTATCGATCATGATCGTATCACAGTCTGTATGAGAAGCATATTCCATACCTTGACGGACAGTTTCCACTGCACTAACACCCGTTCCCATTGTAAAGACCTCAGCATGAACTTCTTCACCAAGAGTCTGGAGCTGTTCGATGGCAGCAGGACGGATCACGTCAGCTGCGATCATCATGCACTTCCGACCGTTCTTTGTCTGAAGAAGATTAACGATCTTGGCAGCAGATGTTGTTTTACCTGTACCCTGCAAACCAACCATCATGATAACGGTCTGCCCGTTTTCCTTAAAATGAAGATCTGCCTCCTCGTTGCCAAGCAATTCGATCAACTGATCGTGTACGATCTTAACAAGCATCTGCCCGGGTTCGACCGCATTCAGTACATCCTCACCCCTCGCCTTTGTACGGACATCCTCCAGGAAGTCCTTGACGATACGATAGTTTACATCGGCTTCCAGCAGTGCAAGACGCACTTCCTTCAGCATATCCTCCATATTTTTATCCGTCAGACGGCCCTTGCCGGCGACGTTTCTCATTGCATGATTCAGCCTTTCGCTCAAAGAATCAAAAGCCATAATAGTCCCTCGCTTTCACACTTAATCTATATACTAACATATAAGACGCAATTCACAAACAGCGATAAATTTCAATGATTTTTTCTCCAAAATTCACACAAAAATTATATTTCTTTTGTTTCTAAATCCTTTCACTTTTTCATGAGGCATATCACTTGTCTTTTGTTCTTTCTGCTCTATAATCGACTATGCATTCCAATTAGTTGCATTTCCAACTAATTGCGGATCACTTAAATTTTTATTTGATTTTTTATTTTTTAACCTGAAAAGGAGGAAATATGAACGTTATTAAGAGAAGCGGAGAAGAAGTTCTTTTCGATGCCGCAAAGATTGAAAATGCAGTAAAAAAAGCAAATGCAGCAACCAATCCCGAAAAGCAGATGGATGGAGGAAAGATTCGTGAGATCGTAAACGCTGTTGTGAAGAAATGCAGCGGTTTCAACCGTTCGGTGGGAGTTGAAGAGATCCAAGATATCGTTGAATCCGAGATCATGGCAGAAGGTTCGTTTGCCGTAGCAAAGAATTACATCACATATCGTTATGAACGTGCACTTGTCAGGAAGGCAAATTCAACGGATGAACAGATCCTTTCCCTTATCGGTCGCAATAACGAAGAAGCCAAGCAGGAAAACTCCAATAAAAACCCTACTGTCAATTCCACACAGCGTGACTATATGGCAGGTGAAGTATCCAAGGATATCACAAAGAGATTCCTTCTTCCGAAGGATATCATCGATGCTCATGAGAAAGGCATCATTCACTTTCATGATGCCGACTATTTCGCACAACCGATGTACAACTGCTGTCTGGTAAATTTGGAAGACATGCTTCAGAATGGCACAGTCATTACGGATACACTGATCGAGAAGCCACATTCCTTTGGCACAGCATGCAATATCGCAACTCAGATCATTGCTCAAGTAGCGTCCAATCAGTATGGCGGACAGACTATCACTCTGGCACATCTTGCCCCATTTGTTGAGATCTCCCGTCAGAAGCACAGACAGAACGTTGCCAAAGAGTTTGAGGCAGCAGGTCTTTCCATCGATCAGGAGAAGATCAATGCCGTAGCCGAGACCAGAGTACGCAAAGAAATCAAAGATGGTGTTCAGACAATCCAGTATCAAATCATTACATTGATGACAACGAACGGACAGGCACCTTTTGTAACTGTATTTATGTATTTGGATGAAGTTCCGGAAGGTCAAACAAGAGATGACCTTGCCATCATCATCGAGGAAATGCTTAAACAGCGTATGCTTGGCGTCAAAAATGAAAAAGGTGTTTATATCACCCCTGCCTTCCCTAAGCTGATCTACGTTCTTGATGAAGATAATATCCATGAAGATTCCAAGTACTACTATTTGACAAAACTGGCTGCAGAATGCACAGCAAAGAGAATGGTTCCCGACTATATCTCCGCAAAGATCATGAAGGAACTCAAAGGTGATGTTTATCCCTGTATGGGATGTCGTTCCTTCCTTACACCCGATCGCTTTACTGATGCCGGTGTAGGCAATCTTGCAGAAGCAAAGAATTATACTACTGAAAAGCATAAATATTACGGGCGCTTTAATCAGGGAGTTGTAACGATCAATCTAGTCGATGTGGCATGTTCTTCAAAGGGTGACATGGATGAGTTCTGGAAGATCTTCGATGAAAGACTCGATCTTTGCTACAGAGCCCTTATGATCCGTCATAATCGCTTGCTTGGTACACCAAGTGATGTAGCACCTATCCTTTGGCAGTACGGTGCCATTGCCCGTCTTAAGAAAGGTGAACCGATCGATAAGTTACTGTACAATGGCTATTCTACGATTTCTTTGGGATACGGCGGTCTTTGCGAATGTGTCAGATACATGACTGGCAAATCTCATACGACAGAAGAAGGTGAACAGTTCGGTCTTGCTGTTATGCAACACTTGAATGATGCATGCAATAAGTGGAAAGCGGAAACAAATATCGACTTCTCTGTATATGGCACCCCAATGGAATCCACAACTTACAAGTTTGCTAAATGCCTGCAGTCCCGTTTTGGCATCATTGAGGGCGTTACAGACCGCAACTACATCACAAACAGCTATCACGTTCATGTAACGGAAGAGATCAATGCTTTTGACAAGTTGACTTTGGAATCAAAATTCCAGCAGCTTTCTCCCGGTGGTGCGATCTCTTACGTGGAAGTACCAAACATGCAGAACAATATTCCTGCTGTTCTTGCACTGCTCAAGCATATCTACAACACGATCATGTATGCTGAACTCAATACGAAGAGTGATTATTGCCAGAAATGTGGCTATGATGGTGAGATCCAGATCGTGGAAGATGAGAATGGAAAGCTCATCTGGAGATGCCCAAATTGTGGAAACACAGATCAATCCACGATGAATGTTGCAAGAAGAACTTGTGGCTACATCGGTACCCAATTCTGGAACCAAGGTCGTACAGAAGAAATCAAAGAACGCGTTCTTCATCTTTGATTCCCTCCCCATACCTATAAAGGCTTCCTCAAAGGAAGCCTTTTCTTGTGCAAAAAAAAAAAAAAAAACGGATGGCCACTTTCTTCCGTTACCAAGATAATACTCAAAGTTCCTGTTCTCTGTATATGTCAAGATTCTTCTGCAAAGTCGCATAGCAGACCCCCAGCCTCTCTGCCATCTCCTTCTTTGTGATCAAACCCTTATTCAATTCTTCTACAAGCTCCAGGAATTCATCACTCATGAGATCCTTCTTCTTACGACCACGATGTGATTTACCCACTACATCCGTATGTTCTTCCAATACCGAAACCGCCTTCTCCTCGAACTTCGTATCAACGGTTTCATCTTTGTCGAAAGGATAGTTACAAATATCCGGAACATATTCAAAAAAAGATAATCTGGTGCATTTTTCACGAAGCGAGGAACGAAAAGTTACGATCTCACTTTCACTCAAACCACATTCAGAAACAGATTGCATAACAACCTGATCCCCATAACCTACCAGATCGATCAATTCTTGCATCTGCGAACGATCATTTCCACGATCAGTAAACATACGATCTATAAACAAAATATGATCAAAGAAAAGTTTGCCGGATTCGTAATCATCCTCTTCTTCATTTAATACTGCATAACCATATCTCATTTTTCTACCTCATTTAAATAAAAATTTAACATTTCTAACATGACTTGTCAAAATACCGATTGGATACTGTAATTTCTTTATACTCAATGCAAACAACTTATATTTATTTGTAAAAATGTTTTAACAGCACATTTATTTTATTACGATATGCTGGATTTAACAATAATCATACATGTCTTATGTACTGGTCTTCTCATAAAGTGCATAATTCGAACAACTTGCTCCTCTGTATATTATAATAAAATAGAGGAGGAAACTATGTATTACGGCAATATAAAGAAATATGATATTGCAAATGGTGAAGGTGTGAGGGTCACTCTTTTTGTATCAGGTTGCACCAATCATTGCGAAGGTTGCTTTCAAAGAGAAACATGGAATTTCCATTACGGAAATCTTTATACAGAAGATACTGAAAAAGAAATTTTAGAAGCCATGGATCATGACTTCATTCAAGGCCTTACACTCCTGGGAGGTGAACCATTTGAACCGGATAACCAGAGAGAGCTCGTTAAACTACTCCGTAAAGTAAAGCAGGCTTTTCCCGACAAAAATGTATGGAGCTTTACCGGATTTCTGTATGATAGAGACCTAATTCCAGGCGGCAGACGGTATACTGAAGTAACGGATGAAATGCTCAGCATGATCGATGTACTAGTGGACGGTCCGTTCATGTTGTCAAAGAAAAACATATCACTAAGCTTCCGAGGAAGTGAAAATCAAAGAGTCATAAACATGAAAAAGTCCCTGCAGGAAGGCAAGGTCATCCTCTATGATGTAAGACGATAAAATAGCTTACTGTAGTGAACAACAATTCAGGACAAAAGGTTAAGCCGATCGTAGGGCTTGATTTCTTGCTTGGCAAGGAATCAAGCCTTTTAATCTGGTTTGTATGCGTTCTGTATTGTAATAATCGATATATTCTTCTATAGCTTTCATGAGTTGGTCTGTCGTTTGAAATTCAGACTCATGGCCATAGAACATTTCATTCTTCAGTTTTCCGAAGAAGTTCTCCATGATGCAGTTATCAAGACAATTGCCTTTCCGTGACATAGATTGTATGATTCCACGCTCTTTCAGTTTCTTATGGTATGCCTGCATCTGATACTGCCGGCCTTGATCTGAATGAAAGATCAATCCTTCCGAGTGTGGCTGTTGGGCCAATTCTTTATCCAACATATCTATCGTCTGGGCGAAATCAGGGTGTGTAGACAGGTTAAAAGACACGATCTCATGTGTATGCATATCTAAGATCGGTGATAGGTATACTTTAACTGTGGTGATACGGAATTCTGACACTTCGGTCGTCCATTTCTGATCTACTGATGTTGTGCTGAAATTGCGCTCATAATATGTTCTATGTTCCTTTTAATCCACCGTCTTTTCTAACAGAAGATTCTTGACCGTACCGTTCATATCTCTCTTATACGACATATATTTGGCTTTTAGAACGATCCAGCTTTTCGCCAATGATACATTTCGATTCTTTGTTCTCCCGGCACTTTCAAAAAAAATGAACCCTCAAAGTTGAAATTTAACTTTATCCAACTTTGGGGATTCACTTCATACCGACTACTTTTTTATTGTTTGATCAAACGGAATTTCTCGGCGATGATATCCGTGATCCAAATGGTACGTCCATCTTTTTCATATGGATGTGCCTCAAGTCTACCTTTCAAAGAGACAATGCTTCCGGGCTTACACGCAGCAGCGCACTCCTCCGCAATCCCCCTCCACAATGTGATATTAAATTCATCTTTGGCAGGAACACCATCAGGTCCGGCATACGGTTTTTCACATTCCATGATCAAGTGAGCATACGTATTCCCCTTAGCTGATGTTTCGACTACAGGAGCAGCCTTCGCTTTTCCAACAAGAACACAATTCGTAAACATTTTATATACCTCCTCATTCAGTATTTCCATTAAACAAGAAATGAAAGATAAATTCAAAAGCATGAATTTGTTAGCATAAACAACAAAAAGCAAATACTATATCTAGTATTTGCTTCTACTGATTACTATTTGCAAATTTGCATGATCTTATTTGTCTGCAGCGGGATGAGTGCGGGCTGCCTCAATACCCCTCTTTATATTAGCAACACAATGACCGTTGCACTTGGCACAATTTCCACCACAAGAATCAACTCCATGTTTTTTTGTATATGAAAGAGCAATAATGACCATAAAAACGATAATAGCCAGAACGATGAAAGTTGCGATATTCATATAGATACCTCCTACTAATACAGTACGCTAAAAATGCGCAAAGGAAAAGTAAAACACTCCATCAAGTTCTGTGACTGTGTACCCTCTCCTATAATAGTTTGGCATAGCCCATTATTATAGTAAGTTTTTATATCGGTGATTTGTCAAATAAAGTGCAACGCGTCACACGGAGTAGATTACTTCACTTGGCGTTTGATAGCGTAAGAATTTTCTTGGATGCTGATTCATTTTTTCTAAATTACATTTCAATTCTTCTTCGTCAACATCTGAAAGATCCATTCCTTTAGGATAGAATTCTCTTAAAAGTCCATTTGTATCTTCATTTGTTCCTTTTTGCCACGCAAAGTATGTATCACAGAAATAAGTTTTACAATTCAGTTCTTGTTCTATCTGCTCATATTCTGAGAATTCTTTTCCTCTGTCAAAGGTTATGGT
>X413_Lion__coassemble_208_pt1 | contig 8204 bp, 6 predicted proteins | sample X413_Lion__metabat2_high_PE_002 | metagenome-assembled genome bin X413_Lion | reverse complement strand
GAATGAAATGTTCTATGGCCATGAGTCTGAATTTCAAACGACCGACCAACTCATGAAAGCTATAGAAGAATATATCGATTATTACAATACAGGACGTATACAAACCAGACTAAAAGGCTTGACTCCTTGTCAAGCAAGAAATCAAGCCCTACGATCAGCTTAACCTTTTGTCCTAAATTTTGGGGAACTAGATCCTCCTGGTTTGCATTAGGATTTGGGGTAAATGTCATCGACAGTCTTCGTTGTGTTTTACTTATTTAGCAAGTTCTTGTACGCGAACTTCACGAATCAGCGTCACCTTGATCTGACCAGGGTAGGTCAATTCATTTTCAATCTTTTCGCGAATATCGTGTGCAATCTTTACCATACGGATATCATCCACTTTTTCCGGCTGTACCATGACACGTACTTCACGTCCTGCCTGAATAGCATACGCACGCTCTACTCCATCAAAACCGGTCGCGATCTTTTCAAGATTTTCCAGTCTATTGATGTAGCCTTCCATTGATTCATAGCGAGATCCCGGTCTTGCTGCAGAGAGAGTATCTGCTGCCGCAACCAAGATAGAGATGATATCCTGAGGCTCTGTATCACCATGATGACTTTCTATCGCATTGATCACGATGTTATTTTCACCATACTTCTTAGCGTATTTTGCCCCCAGTTCCACATGGCTGCCTTCCTGTTCAAAGTCAACAGCTTTACCGATATCATGCAAAAGACCGGCACGCTTGGCAAGTGCTTGATTAAGGCCGAGTTCCGCTGCCATCATTCCAGCAAATTGTGCAACCTCAATAGAGTGTTGCAATGCATTCTGCCCATAACTGTAGCGATACCGAAGACGACCGATAAGTTTGATGAGTTCTTTGTTCATACGTCCTATAGAGAGACGGAACACTGTCTCATTACCGATCTTCATAATCGTCTCATCCATATCTCTCCGCGTCTTTTCAACCACTTCTTCGATCCTTCCCGGCTGAATACGGCCGTCTTTGATCAGTGTTTCAAGGGAGATCCTTGCAATCTCACGACGGATCGGATCAAAGCATGAAAGCGTAATAACATCCGGTGTATCATCGATGATTAGATCAACTCCGGTTGCCTGTTCGATAGCTTTGATATTACGACCTTCGCGACCGATAATACGACCTTTCATCTCCTCATTGGGTAATGTAACAGTGGACACCGTTCTTTCCACGATTTCTTCCTGTGAGTATCGATTGATTGCCTCAGCAATGATATTGCGGGCATTTGCAGCTGCATTTGCTTCTGCCTCTTCCTGCGCTTCATGCATATATTGTGCAACCTCTCTTTCGGATTGCTTGGCAACTTTATCCATCAATTCTTTATGTGCATCGTCTTTGGAAAGCTGCGAGACACGCTCCAGAACACGCATTTGATCATCTATCTTGTTCTGCAGTTCTTCTTCCATTTTGCTGATATTTGCAAGTTTCGCTTCAACAGCCTTATTCTTGTCGTTCAATTTCTTTTCTTTGGCAGTAAGTCCCTCTTCACGGAAATTCAATGCATCTTCACGGCGAAGCAGTTTGTTTTCATTCTGCAGGAACTTCTCCTGCTGAATCTTGATTTCTTTTTCCGCATCAAGCTTCATCTCATAAACATGCTGTTTACCGTCAAGCATAGCCTGCTTAACAGTGGTTTCCGCTTTTGATCTTGCCTCCTCAAGAATGTCAGCTGACTGGTTCTTTGCACGATCCAATCCCATTTTTCCGGCAATCATCATAATGATGATGCCTACAACGACACCTACAACAACAGCGAAAATGGTAGGCAATATTGTTTCCATTTTCATATCCTCCATTTTCTCTAATATTATCTTTGAGAACAATCTCAAAGAATATTATACATTTTTAATGCATTTCCACAATACAGAAAGTGCTTACAAAAACCTGCTTGCATACCATTCCGAATGGTACAAAAAAGGATCTGCAGATTCTATCTGCAGATCCATACTGTAATGATCAGTCAATCTTAGTTATTTCTTCGTTCTCAAGTTTTTCCATAATGTCATTTGAAGGGAAAAGAATATCATGTATCTGGGCATTTACATCATCCAATACATCCTGATGTTCAGTAAGATACGCTCTTGCTGCGGCAAATCCTTGCCCTATCTTTTCACCCTTGTATGAGAACCAGGCACCGGCCTTGTTGATGATGTCATTTTCAACTGCCAGATTCAGCAATTCATCAATATGAGAAATGCCCTGTCCGTAGATCATATTTACCGTAGCAGTGCGGAAAGGGGGAGCTACCTTGTTCTTCACAACTTTGATCTTTGTCACATTTCCGTAAATATCCGCTCCGTTTTTTAAAGCTTCGCCACGTCTTACATCAAGGCGAACAGAAGAATAAAATTTCAATGCTCGTCCGCCGGGGGTTGTTTCGGGGTTACCGAACATAACCCCCACCTTTTCACGAAGCTGGTTGATAAAGATTGCAGTTGTTCCTGAATGATTCATAGCACCTGCCAATTTGCGCATAGCTTTGGACATGAGGCGAGCCTGTAGACCAACGGAAGCATCACCCATCTCGCCATCCAATTCCGCTTGCGGCACCAAGGCAGCAACGGAATCGATAACGACCAGATCGATAGCACCGGATTTTACCAGAACTTCACAAATTTCCAATGCCTGTTCGCCGGAATCAGGCTGGGACAAGATCAAATCATCGATCTTGACACCCAAGGCTTTCGCATACTGAGGGTCGATGGCATTCTCGGCATCGATGAATGCACAGCGACCTCCGGTCTTTTGGCATTCTGCAATAGCATGCAGTGCCAAAGTGGTTTTACCTGATGATTCAGGCCCATAGATCTCGATGATCCTTCCCTTAGGATATCCACCAATGCCAAGAGCGGCATCAAGGGCGATAGATCCACTGCTGATGGCATCGATTGCAACATTCGCCCGATCGCCCAGTCGCATGATCGAACCTTTCCCATATTCTTTTTCGATCGTTTTCAACGCTTCATCAAGTAATTGCTGCTTGCGTTCTTCACTTAACTCACGTGTATCTTCTTTTTTCGACATATATCAAATCTCCTTCTGTAGTCTTCATTCGTCAAAAGGAACAAAAACCTTACTTGGATTCCATAATATCTTCTTTTGTCTGATTGAAGTACTGAACACCGGAAACAATAGAGACAAACGCCGCAAACCAGAGCATGATCTCACTGACCGGCAGTCCAAGCAGTTCAAAAGGCAAATTATTCAAGAGCACAAGAGCAACAGTAACCATCTGCAAGACAGTTTTGATCTTTCCCATCATACCTGCCGCAACGACCTTACCATTGGCGGATGCAGCCATACGGCAACCGTCTACGATCGTATCGCGTGCCACCATAATAATTACCGGAACCACCGGAATAATTCCTCTTGCACAGAAAAGAAGGAACATGGATGTTGTGAGCAGTTTATCGGCAATTGGATCGGCAAATTTTCCGAAAGTAGTAATCATGTGCCTGCTTCTTGCAATATATCCGTCAATGGCATCAGTAACAGCAGCCAGAACATAGATCACAAGAACAATGATATTGATCAAAGACAGATCAACAGATCCGATATGAAATATCGGTACATTGATCCCGAAAGCACTGTATGGGAACAAGTAAACAAGAATGATCACAGGGATCATGACGATTCTGAGAATCGTTAAGCGATTAGGTAAATTCATAGTTTCCTCCCGTTATTTTCAAACAGAAATAGTATAGCATACAGAAAGACAACACATAGTTGACATAATCCACAGATTGCACAGAAAAAGGAGAAACAGTTTCCCGTTCCTCCCATGATCTGCACACTTCGTAAGCCATGTTCTGTCCGCCTTGCGGCGTGGCAGCCATTTATCTCTGCTAAAGCAGCCATCTTCAGCTTCATTTTGCCTCGGACGATTCCCCTACCTAATTTGGGTTTCTCGCTTGCGGGGTTTATCTCGTTCCACCCGGACGGTTTCCCGACCGGCTACGTCACTGTGACACCTTAAGGGCATCAACCATGGATCTCTCTTTAGGTTTCCGCTCCGCCGTCACCTCGAAAGGTGCCTGGCCTTATTTATTGGACCAGCACAAACACTACGTTCATCGCAGAACATGCGAGCATGGACTTTCCTCTGGCTTTCACCAGCGACTGCCTCGGTATGCAGTTCAATGCTTATTTTGGTTCTGGTTGTTAAAGACCTGATTTTCAAGCCTTGTCAAGCGCTTCAGGATATCAATGTTACTTGCACCTTGTGCCATTGGATCAACATCCTCGCTCTTGGCTCGTTCTTTTCCTTCCAGTTCGATCATCTTTGCTCTAAGCAAAGCATTCGTCCTTTCCAGATCAGCAACCTTCTGCCGCAGGGAATCAACAATTTCCTGGTAGGTCTGGTAATCTTCGATCACAAGATCCAGCATATGATCGACTTCGTTAGGATCATAACCTTTGAAGTCTATACCGAATTTCTTGTCAACTATCGCCATCGGATCAAGATTCAACTTATCTGCCATCACTGTTCCCCCTGTTTTTTTATTATCGCATTTAGCTTTTGAAAAAGCAATATGCGATATCCTTGCGAAATGTTCATTCGCTGATTTTAAACTTTATCTATTAAGATATTATGGGCTTGTTTGACTTTATCATTGCGTTTATTAACTGTATAATCAATATTGGTGATTTATGTAAATGGTTAATTATCCAAACGGAAAAAAAGCAGTGGTTCATTCTGCACAAAAAACAGAGTCAAGCAATAGACCGCGCGAGAAGGTTTCTGCGGGGGGGCGTGGAATGGAGCTTGAGAAAGAGATCAACATAACGAATAAGTACTATCTGACAAATGATATTGCTGTTATTCACAAGAAACCGACACCCGTCACGATCGTTCATGTAGATTACCCAAAACGAAGTGCGGCCAAGATCACAGAAGCGTATTTCAAGCTTCCCAGTACTACCGACTACAACGGTATCTATCGTGGTAAGTATATTGACTTTGAAGCTAAGGACAATATGATAAACACTTCCTTTCCTCTCAAGTCGATCCATCCGCATCAGATAGATCATCTTGACGCTGTATTACGACATGGCGGAATTGCTTTCGTCATCGTAAGATTCGTAATGCGTAAAGAAACGTTCTTTGTTCCCGCTAAACGCATAACGGATTTTTACCGTACTGCAGACAGGTCATCCATACCTTATGACTGGTTCTGTCTCAACGGGACTCTCATCCCTTCATCATATACCCGACCGGTCGATTATCTGAAGATCGTCGATCGTCTGTATTTTAAGGAATAAAGGAGCTTCATATGAAGAAAAAAGAAAACACATATAAAGGATTAAAAATACAAAAAAAGAAACTGGATGTCTTTGGCTTTTGCACAGCATTGCTGGCAGTGGCTGTTGGCATAGAGGCTGTTGTGGGTACAGCCGGACTTCTCACTGTAAACAAAATGATGGAAAATGCCCCGGAGCTGGATGTCGATGAGCTCTATTCGCAGGAATCCACTCGCATTTTTGATAAAGACGGTAATCAGATCAGCGACGTCGGCGAGCAGCTTCGTGAAAATATTTCCTACAATGAAGTTCCTGAATCTTTGATCGATGCATTTCTTTCCATCGAAGATTCACGCTACTTTGCCCATAATGGGTTCGATGTGCCACGTTTTGCTGCAGCTGCACTCTCTAATCTTAAAGCAGGATCTGCAGATCAAGGTGGCTCTACATTCACGATGCAGCTTGTTAAGTTGTCATACTTCTTCACGGATGACGGCTCTACATCTCGTGAAAGGAATATCGAATATAAAGTACAACAGATCGGTCTCTCAATGGCGTTGGAAAAGCAGGCTTCTAAAAAAGAGATCTTCGAATTGTATCTGAATAAAATGAATTTTGGCGGAACCGGAAATATCCGCGGTGTCGAAAAAGCATCAGAATACTATTTCAACAAGAGAGTTTCAAAGCTAAACCTTTCGGAATCCGCTTTGCTGGCCGGTATCATCAATTCACCGTACTTCTATGATCCGTTTAATTTTCTGGATTATTCCACCGAACGAAGAAACCAGGTCTTGGATATGATGTTGCGGCACGGCTACATCAATGAAGATGAATACTATTTGGCCAAAGCCATTAAAGTTGAAGATCTCCTTTATGATCACAACAATGATGAACAAAAAGGTGTGGATCCTAATCAGGCCTATATCGATCAGGTGCTTCTTGAAGCCCAAGAGATTACCGGCCAAGATCCACTGACTATGGCAATGGACATCGAAACCGCTATGGATCCCGGGGCACAGCAATTGAGCTCACGCATATGTAACGGAGAGATTCCGGATGTACAGTTTCCTGCCGATCAAGTGGAAGTCGGTTTCGTCACGATGAACAATCACACGGGCGAAGTTGCTGCCATCGGTGGTGGACGCAATTATGCAGGCGGCGGTTCCATGTTACTGAATCACGGTACCAATACATATCATTCCCCCGGGTCCTGCGTAAAACCTTTCCTCCCTTATGCTTTAGCATTTGAAAATCTCGGTTGGGCTACAAGCCATGTGATCACAGATAAACCTATGGGCGATGCTACACATATCTTCAACAATTTCGATGGTGTATACCGTGGTGATGTCACGTTGGAATATGCTATTCAAGTCTCGCTCAATACTCCTGCTCTTCAAGCTCTGGATGAAGAAATCAAGACGATGGGCTTCAATAAAGTTACGGATTACGTCAGCAAGCTCGGTTTCTCTCGCTTCAAGCCCGAGATATTCGATCTTGCTTGGGCAATCGGCGGTAATGAATTCATTGCCAGCCCGGAAGAAATAGCAGGTGCTCACAGTATGGTGATGAATGAAGGACGTTTCATCAAACCACATTGCATCAAAAAGATCTCATTCCGTTCAGGAAAGCAAGATCCTATCATCACATCTGAACAGGATGCTTATAAATCGGTTCAGGTCCTATCTGCTCAGGCCGCATATTTGACTGCGGATATGATGAATAAAGTTGTGCTATCTCCGGAATACAACTATGCCCAGATACTGAAGCGTGATTATATGACATTTGCAAAGTCCGGAACTTCCGACTGGGGTGACTCCGGCGTACAATATGGCATCCCGGTAGGAGCACGAAAGGACAAGTGGATGGTATGCTCCACAACGCAATATACAGTAGCCGCATGGACAGGTTTTGATAAAGCGGAAGCCGGAGTGCAAACATGGTTCTCAGATGCTTGGGATTCTCTTAATACACCAGGTGTGATCTGCTCATTGATGATCGACAGTATCACCGGTGATACTCATCCCGAAGATCTTAAGAAACCGGATGGAATTTCCGAGATCACGCATATCAAAGGCGTATTCCCGTATACTTCTCCGATTGAAGGAATGGATCCTCAGTATATTTCGAAAGGATTGATCAAGAGCGGTTATGCTACATTGAAAGATCCCCAGAATGCAGAGGCAGTCGAAAATATCAATGTTGAAGGATTCTCTGCCGGTATGGCTGATGATGACAACAACATTACTATCAATTGGCCTGAATATCCGAATGCATCCAAGCTTGAAGTTGCCGGTCCCACAAAAGACATTTCTCTCAAAGCGGGTGACACAGTCATCAAAGCTGCAACTGGAAAGCGTATGTTTGACTATTCATGGGTATTCGGTCCTATGCAATATAAGGCTACTGTTGAACAGAACAATACAGTCGTAGCCAACATCTCCAGCTCTTCTCCCTCCATTACACAGGCTGTTGAGGGACTTGCCCCGGAAACAAAGACTGAAGTCTGTGGTTTCTATGGGTATGAAAAGATCGGCGGTATGAGTGCCAATAAGGCATGCGTGGCCTTCACTACACCTGAAGCAAAGATCCAAGTACCATCCGATGGATCATTGTCTGATATCAAACAATGGGCAAGAGACAACGGGCTACGGATCTCTTCCGTTAAGAAAACACTGGGCGAAGGTGCTCCGGTGATCACTCTTAATGGAAATAATATTACCGGCGGCAAATATAAACGAAGTGAGCTCAGTCACGGCAAGATTTCCGTAGAAGTCTTTGTTTCTTCCATAGATGATTGATCATTACACCAAGCTCTCTTGTACGAATCAAGTACAAGAGGGCTTTTCATTTGAGGTTCTATATAATCTGGTGTTGGTGGCCCATGCCTTCAACACCTTTTTGGATATACAAAAGGCATAGTATCCAATACACTTTAAG
>X413_Lion__coassemble_180_pt1 | contig 8852 bp, 6 predicted proteins | sample X413_Lion__metabat2_high_PE_002 | metagenome-assembled genome bin X413_Lion | reverse complement strand
GCAATATACGCAAGAAAGAACAGTTTCCAAATGAAGAGTCATTGGACCGTTTTACATGTGCTATAGCCAATGAGTACAACAAACAATTTGTGACTCGCCGGATGCGCGGATTTAAGCAGTGCGCATATGAAATAAATTATTTGATGAGCGGTACTTATCTGAAGATTGAGGTTACACAAGATTCTTGACACACTCTTAAATAACAGCGTAGCAGAGAGTGTTAGCGCCGAAATTGCAAAGTCCTATATACCACAAAAGAAATGAATAATGTAGAACAATGAAGAAGGCGTATTATTTACGCAATTAATACTACTTAGTGCAGATTCAAAAAGGAACATGCTTACCATGTTCCTCACTGTTGATCATGATTGTCACGTTTGACATAAACATCACGTGGTTTTGAACCTTGGGCAGGTCCGATGATACCGGTGCTTTCCAGTTCATCGATCATCCGTGCTGCACGGTTGTAGCCGATGCCGAAACGCCTCTGAAGCAATGATGTAGACGCCTTCTGGGCATCGATGACATAATCCTTAACCTCAGCATACAACGGATCGTCAGAGACCTCTAAACCTCCTCCTTCACCGTCATTTATGCCCTCCAGACGAATAAACGCATCATCATACAAAGGAGCCCCTTGTGCAGCACATTCGCCTGCGATCCTCTCCACTTCTTCATCTGTAACAAATACGCCCTGAATACGGGTTGGTGAGTTCTGCCCAATCGGCATATACAACATATCTCCGTTTCCAAGTAACCTCTCCGCTCCTACATGATCCAGTATTGTTCTGGAATCAATACCACTGGACACACTGAATGCAATGCGACTTGGAATATTTGCTTTGATGATACCGGTAATAACATCTGTTGACGGTCTCTGAGTGGCAACGATCAAATGAATACCTGCCGCACGAGCCAGCTGCGTAATACGTTGAATACTTGCTTCAACATCTTTTCCTGCAACAAGCATCAGATCTGCCAACTCATCAATGATAACAACAATATACGGCATTGGATCCATTCGTTTCTGTTCCTCTAAAGGTTTCTTCTTCAGAAAAGCATGGTAACCGGCTATATTGCGTACTCCATTGGCCGCAAAAATATTATACCGTTCATCCATAATACGAACGATCACCTTCAAGGCATTGTTAGCCTCGGATGCATCATTGATGACAGGACCGATCAAATGTGGAATCTTCTTATACGGTGTAAATTCAACCTTTTTCGGATCGATAAGAAGCATCTTAACTTCATCCGGCTTTGTTCTCAAAAGAAGAGAACAAATAATGGAATTCATACAGACGGATTTACCAGATCCGGTGGCACCGGCAATAAGAAGATGAGGCATCTTATCGATACGACATGTTGTCGTTCTGCCAAGAAGATCTTTTCCCAGTACGAAGACAAGCGGCTGATCGCGATCTTTCTCCGGTAAAGATGTGATCAATTCCTTCATCTTTACGGGTGTCGATCTTTCATTAGGAATCTCAATGCCAACAGCGTTATGTCCGGGAATCGGTGCTTCGATGCGAATGTCACGCGCTTCCAAAGACATCTTTATATTGTCAGTTAAACCAAGTATCCTTGATACTTTCACAGTAGAATCAGGCTGTACTTCGAACTGTGTGACAGATGGTCCAATATGGATATCCTCAAGATGTGCCTTAATATCAAATTGTTCCAAAACACGAATCAGCTGTTCGCCACGCACCTTTGCATTTTTTATGTTTTCAGCATTACCATTATTGGTTGGGACAGGATCCAGCACCTTGTCATATCGCGGTAGACGATATTTCTTGAAATCCACGATCTTCTGCCTTGTAGTGTCCTCGTCTTTCTGCTGTTCGGAAGAAGAGATGTCAGTTTGGATAGGTTTTGAATCGGTCAATGCATGCTGGGGGTGATACGGTTCTTCTGATGAAGAAGGAACCGATGTGATCCATTCGTCATCATCCGGATCTGCATCATAGCTATTATCATCTTCATAGTATGAATTAAATGCCACACGATCGTCATATGGTTCATCATATACTTCTTCCGTTAACATATTCTTATCATCTTGACCGTAATCGCAAAAGGGATCATCTTCCGGCTGTTCCACATTGTCTTCCAATTCATCGATGTTGATAAAGATGCTTCCGGGCGAAGTCTTCTGAAGCTTTAATGTTTGATCCAGATCACGGGTCTCTGACAAAAGATTTAATTCAAGTGTATCTCCATCATCGTCATCCACTCGAATATCGATTGATGAAGATGAAGCCGGCTGGATAGGTTTTGGCTTGAAGCGTACTGTCACCTCTTCCCCACGATCTAACTTTTTCTGAACATCTACCAGAGATTGCTCTTCCACAGAATCATCCGCTTTGATAAATGTTGCTTTCTTTTCGGAATGTTCCTGAATCATGCGCCAAAGATTTGGAGATTCCTTCTCCTCCTTCTCATCAGGCATTTCTTCAAATTCCTCTTTTTCCGGCGTACGGAAAAAATTAACCACATAGAAGAAAGCATTCTTATAAACATCCATCATCCCCATTAATACCGTAGCAATCACGAGCACGGCGATCATGACGATGACTGTGCCCTGTCGACCAAACAGCAATGATACAACAGCATATAAGAAGCTACCAATCAATCCACCACCTGCTTTTATAACGATATCCGATGCAAAAAAGCTACTGAAATCTTGTACCAGATATTCCATTGCATCGATACCTGTCACACTTCCGCTGAAGTTATAAGCCCATAAGAGCAGAAGATCCAGCACAAACAAGATCATCGGAACCGGATTTCGCTTGTCATCAGCATCTTGCTTTAAACCGGCAATCGAAATCAAAAACCATAATACCGCTATTCCCAAAACGATATAGAAACGATCTCCGAGAAGAAACCGCAAGACATTCGAGAGGAATATACCTACAGTTCCTGTACGCATCAGACCGATGATCATGAGTGCCGCAAATACCACCAGGATGATCCACTGCATCAATTCATTGTGCTGATCCTGCTTCTTCATTGTTTTGGATCTTGTCTTTTTCGCCTTTTTCTTCTGCGTCACTTTTTACCCCTTTGTATTAATCTCCACAATAGCCGGCAGGATCATCGGACGCTTACCTGTCTCACGCATAACATACCGTGAGATCTTTTCTCTTGCATCCGCCCTGCAGGTCATATTGTCATAACGTTTTTCTCGTACTGCATCATTGATCGTCTTTTCCATGATGTTGCCGATCTCCTGAACGATGTAATCCGCATCTTTCAAGTAGATCACACCACGGCTCTGCACATCCGGTCCGCCAATGATCTCTTTGGTGCCATGATTTACCACAACACCAACAATGATTGCTCCATCTGTAGACAATGTCTCTCTGTCCTTCAAGACCATTCCACTGGCATCCAAAGAATCCGCACCATCAACCAGAACATCTTCTGCGTCGATACGATCAAAATGTTTTTCCAACTGACCATTGTTGATCGTAGCAATCTGACCGTTGTCCATTACAATAATGCGATCTGCCTGGTATCCCATATCCAGCGCAATATTGGCATTTGATATAAGCTGCCTATATTCACCCTTCACCGGAACATAATATTTAGGATTCATCAGGTATACCATCATTTTCAAATCTTCGATGGAAGCATGCATACTAAATGCTCGTTTTGAATCAACAGCCACTACCCTTCCGGCTTCACGATAGAGATCATCCTCCATTGCTGCTTCATCGCGTTCAGTACCTGGCACAGCCGGAGATGCAATGATCACAGTATCTGTATTGCGGAATTCTATCAAATCATTCTCCTTTGTCGCAATCTTATGCACCTTCTTAAAAATGCTGTTACCTGTACCGGCAATTAGAACAATGATATTCTCCATATCATTTGAAAAAGAGCTCTTCGGCACTTCAAGTCCGGCCGGAATACGATAATATCCAAGCTTAGCCATGTCTTGAAGAACATTATGAAGCTCTTCATCGTAGATCATAACTTTGCGATTGTACTTGTTAGCCAACTCAATAACTTCAATTACACGGTAAATATTCTGATTGAAAAGAGTAATAAACATACGACCCGGTGCATCGTCAAAATACGGTTCGATCATACTCGTGATGCGATGATTTGGAGCAGAATGACCTGTTCTTGTAGAACCAACTGATTCACACATCAAAGCAAGCACTCCTTCACGAGCAATATCTGTCACCTGTGTCACATCAAAATTAAATGCATCTTCTTTTGTATCATAGTCCACGATGAATTCGCTACTATATACTACAAAACCATCATCTGTACGAATTGCAACTGCAAAGCCATCAGCAATGGATTGTGTTGTACCGAATGTTCTGATCTCTGTTTTTCCGATCTTGAATTTAGAATTGCGACGAACTCTATGAATATTAAGATCCTTTAACCCCAGACTCTTGGCCTTTCTTTCAAAGATCAAAGCTGTTAAAGGTGCCATGTAAACAGGAACCTTAGGCATTTCTCTCAGCAAATTAGGCAAGGCAGACATAACATCATCATGCCCGTGTGTAATAAAGATTCCTTTGATCCGCTTGGCATTTTCTTTTAAATAAGTGAAATCAGGAATGATCATAGAGACACCGTACTGTTCTCCTTCCGGATATTTCAAACCGCATTCCATTACGAATATATCTTCGTCTTTTTCGACTACATACATGTTCTTGCCGTCTTCATCAAGACCTCCAAGAGCAAAAATCCGTACTTTTGACATATTATCCTCCGATTATTATGTTTCTTCTTTGTATTATATGCTAATATTGTTGCCTTGTGAACTCTCCCGATGCACAAGGTCTATCCTATAGGGATATAAAAAGGGCTGATGCGTTATTATAGCGACATCTGCCCTATAATATCAAACTACTTCTCCGTCCAAAGAGAAACTATGTACTGCAGTGATCTTTACGTCTACTATCTGTCCTTTCAATCCTCTAGGACCGGTAAAATTAACAAGCTTATTTTCTTCACTGTACCCACTGTATGTGTCCGGATTTCGCTTGCTGGGACCTTCGCAAAGCACACGGACCGTTTTGCCAAGGTATCTGTCATTGCTTTCATGTGCATAGTATGACACCTTCTCATTCAAGCGACGAAGTCTATCTTTCTTTTCGTCAGCACTGATAGGATCTTCGAAGGATGCTGCCGGAGTACCAGAGCGTGGACTGTATACAAATGTGAATGCAGAATCAAATTTACAATAATCCACCAAATCAAGTGTCTCGACGAATTGTTCTTCTGTTTCGCCCGGGAAACCAACGATGATATCCGTTGTAAATGTGATCTCCGGGATTTCTCTCTTCATGTCATCAACTAAAGCTTTATACGATTCAGCGGTATAACCTCTGGCCATACGACGAAGAACCTCATCACTACCGGATTGAACCGGTAGATGTAACGACTTCATAATATTTTGATATTTCTTCATGGCAAGGATCGTTGTACGACTGTAGTCGCGCGGATGACTGGTATAGAAACGAATACGATCTATTCCTGTAGCAGCAACTTTTTCCAGAAGAGAAGTAAATCCGTCTTCCATACCAAGATCTTTTCCATATGCGTTCACATTCTGACCAAGGAGAATGACTTCTTTACATCCGGATGCCTTCAATTGTTCCACTTCTAAAACAATATCGCTGACACGACGGCTGCGTTCTTTTCCTCTTGTATACGGAACGATACAATATGTACAGAACTTATTGCACCCATACATGATATTAACATAAGCCTTAAAATCCTCCGTTCGTCTAACCGGCAGAGCTTCAATTACCTCTCCTTCCTTGGAGAAAACCTCGACAGTTGTCTCCTCTTTCGCTATATGGTCCAAGATAAGCTGCGGCAAGTGATAAATATTATGTGTCCCAAAGATAATATCAACTTGCTTATAAGTCTTCAAGATTTCCTGAACGACCGCCTCTTCCTGAGCCATGCATCCGCAAAGACAAAAGATCTTATCCGGATTTTCCTTTTTCAAATTTTTTAGTGCACCAAGTTCACCAAGAACATGCTCTTCTGCCGCCCGACGGATCGCACATGTATTGAATACGATCACATCTGCCTCTTCAGGTGTATCACACGACCGATAACCCATCGCTTCTAAAATTCCGGAAATCGTTTCACTGTCACGTACATTTGCCTGACAACCATATGTCTTAACAAGATATTTTTTATCTTTACCAAGATTTGCTGCTTCCTCAGGCAGAGAAAACAAATCATTTTCAATTTCTGTTTCGCCATGTGTACGACGAGCTGCCTGCTTCAGGTCAGGCATCTGATATGTCTTTTTATTATTCATATATTCATTACTCCATGTAGAATACAAACTACCACATTAAGAAAAGCCAGCATATGCTGGCTTTCCAATCGACTTCCTATGATTCCTTATTTCTGAGAAATAGCGGATACAGGGCATGTGCCGATGCATGTGCCGCAATCAATGCAAGCTTCTTCGTTGCACTGGCACTTTCCGTCACCGTCAAGAGACAGAGCGGAAACAGGGCAAGCACCTGTGCAGGCGCCACAACCAATGCAAAGATCCTTATCAACTGTAACTGGCATGTTTCTAGCCTCCTTCTTTAATCTATTTTACTCTAAAAAGAGATTTGTATCAACCTAGATAATCATTACGCGGGCGAATCTGGATCCGTTTTATACTTTGCGCACGACATGTTGTTTCATCAATAGATATAATAACGCCACAAATAACAGAAGGACCGGAAGCCGCCGAATACTTGGTAGAGCATCCATGTATCATATGACGCATGATCTCAGACTTGCTACGTCCAAGAATAGAGTCATAAGGACCACACATACCTGCATCACAGATAAAAGCACACCCTTCCTCTACCTTTTCATCAGCAGTCTGAACATGAGTATGAGTACCGATCACAGCAGTACAGTTATGCTTGAAATATTCAAAAAAAACCATCTTTTCGGATGTGGCCTCTGCATGAAAGTCTATGATGATAATATCAGCTTTTAACCGATTTAAAGTCCGTGAAGCCGCTAAAATAGGATCCCCTGCTGTACCATTCATAAAAGCATTCCCCAATATATTGATTACAGCGATCTTCAACCCTTTGCATTCCCTGATAACAAATGTATGTCCAAGATGCATGGGCTCGGCATTTACAGGCCTTACAAGAAACGGACAATAATTCAACTTCGGAATAATATCTTTCTTTGAAAAAGCATGATTCCCCAATGTTACAACATCAACACCACACTCGATCAACAAATCATAAATAGCTTTAGTTATTCCTTTTCCAGCAGCAGAATTCTCTGCATTGGCAATTGTAAAATCAACATTATATGTTTGTTTCAACATACATAGATTTTTTTCTACAGTTTGAACCCCACTGTCCGCTACGATATCCCCTAAAAATAAGACGTTCATAACATAACCTCTTTCATAAGATAATCCCCCTAATAATGAATATGTTATCTACACTACTAATAACTCTACCCAGTAAAATAGCAGTATGCAACTATACATTATTAAAACGAAAAGATATTATTTGAGGTTCTATATAATCTGGTGTTATGGCCTGTGCCTTCAACATCTTTTTGGATATACAAAAGGTATAGTATCCAATACACTTAAGCGACTAAACTAAAAGAAAGGAAAGTACTATGCCCAGCTCAAATGATATTTTACTTACTCTGAATATGGAAGGGGCCTTCATCCGCTTTGATGATGATTGTCTATCTGCTGAAGTAAAAAGTTAAATTCCACTTCATCATGGGTAAAGTAGAATTTAGTCTTTTAGTAACTTCCAGTTGAATTTACTCTTTGATTTACATGAGAATATACATGAACATATCTGCCTTTCACTTGAAGGAGAGCTTATATGAAAAACGATGGATCTCATCTATCTTTATCTCAAAGACAAATTATCGAAACCGGGATCATCAATCAATCTTCCAAAACGGCTATCGCTGAAACGATCGGAAAAGATAAATCTACTGTCGCAAAAGAAATGGCTTATTTTAACCATTTAGGACTTAATAATGTCAACCTAAATATTCCTGTTTTTGATCATTTAAGCATTCCCGATTCTTCATATCTAATATCCATCTATGTGCATTTGATCATCACTCTCTTTAGGTTGGATGTGATCCTTTATTCGATACGAGTGTCCCTTGATTCGAACTACTTTTGCATGATGCAGGATTCTATCTAAAATCGCATTGGCTATTACCGGATCCTTGAACGTTTCATCCCAACTGCGAGTGTGTCAAGAATCTTGTGTAACCTCAATCTTCAGATAAGTACCGCTCATCAAATAATTTATTTCATATGCGCACTGCTTAAATCCGCGCATCCGGCGAGTCACAAATTGTTTGTTGTACTCATTGGCTATAGCACATGTAAAACGGTCCAATGACTCTTCATTTGGAAACGGTTCTTTCTTGCGTATATTGCGTTTTAGTTTCTTGTTGAATGATTCGAACGGATTTGATGCATAGATACTTCTGCGTATCTTTTTTGGATATCCATAGAAAGTAAAGAGTGATGGATTATCTTTCAGTATCTTTACCGCTTTTGGATATTTCTTTTCATGTGCCGTTACAAAGAGGGATAACTGTTCCGGACTGATAGATCAGCTTTACATCTGCCATTATCTCTTTCATATCTTTGTTACGTACATTGCGACAGATAGACCGCATCAGATGAACCCAACAGGCCTGATACTGAGCCTTTGGAAACTCTTCTAAAAAGACGTTCCTCAGCTCTTTTAAGCCATCTAAGATAAAGAGAAGGACCTCTTCAACTCCGCGTGAACGAATATCTTTCAACATCTCTCCATAGTTCTCGCTCGATTCGTTTGGGAACAGCTGAT
>X413_Lion__coassemble_165_pt1 | contig 9249 bp, 7 predicted proteins | sample X413_Lion__metabat2_high_PE_002 | metagenome-assembled genome bin X413_Lion | reverse complement strand
AAGAACACAAATGTCATGCCTACGAGTTCATCTCCGTCATACCATGCCATCATATGATGCGATGCATCTTCCATTGCAAGCAGAGTATCGAACTTCATCTTTTCATTCTCAGGAAACGACGATTCATACATCTCCCTGACCAATGCCAGATCCCGATGTTCACTTGTTACAAATTCATGTTTCAACATACTTATGCCTTTCGGCTTTTCTTTACTTGCCGAATCTTTCCATCAAATGGGCCAATGCATCATTCATTGTCACCGGACCGTTATTGTTGTATCTTCCGTTCTTGGCACGATGAGGACGGGCAGATCTCGTTGCTTCTTTTTCCTGTAACTGTTCCGGTGTGATAAGAGAAACAGACAATCTGTTCTTCTCGACATCAATATCGGATACATATACCTCGATCTTATCACCGGGTTTTACCACTTCAGCCGGATCTGTGACCTTGTCCATGGACATTCTTGTCACATGGAGAAGGCCGGCCTTCTTAGCACCGATATTTACAAAGGCACCGTACTCAGTAAGGCTTTCCACAATGCCGGTGTACTTCTCACCGACATGAAGTTCAGACAACTTCTTACGTGGCGTTTTTTCTTTCTTATGACCGTGCTTTTCCTTCATCTTTGTTTCCTTGTCCTTCAAAGCATCCAACGGAATCATGGACAATGCCACACGGTTACGTTCCGTATCGATCTCAGCGACCCATACATCGATGATATCACCGACAGATACAACAGCAGAAGGATCGGTCACTCTGTCTTTGGACATACGGGAAGGCAATACCAGACCGTCTTCATGCAGACCGACATCCACAAAGGCACCGAAGTCGACAACGTTTCTGACGGTACCGGAAAGCTTATCACCAATGGAAAGATCTTTGATATCCAAGATATCACTTCTCAGTAAAGCTCCTTCAAACTGATCACGGTAATCACGCAACGGCTGACGGATAGCATCTTCAATGTCATGCAATGTATAGTCACCGATGCCGAGACCTTCTGTCTTTTCTTTCGGGAATTGTGCATCTTCCTGACCGAGTTCGGTAATACCACACGCTTTCATCAATGCTTTGGCCGCATCATAAGACTCCGGATGGATACTTGTTTCATCCAGTGGTTCATCACCACCCACGATACGCAAGAAGCCGGCACACTGTGTAAATGCCTTGGGCCCGAGTTTCTTGACCTTCATGAACTGAGACCTGTTTGTAAATCTACCGTTGGCATTTCTATATGCAACGATCTCTTTGGCAATGGCGGAGTTAAGACCGGAGATGTGTGTGAGCAGTTCCTCACTGGCCGTATTGACATCCGCACCGGTACGGTTGACACACTTCATGACAACTTCATCCAAGCGGGAAGACAATGCTTTCTGTGGCAGATCGTGCTGATACTGACCAACACCGATGGACTTCGGATCGATCTTGATAAGTTCTGCCAAAGGATCGAGAAGTCTTCTACCGATAGATACCGCCGATCTCTCCTCGACCGGCATATCCGGGAACTCCTTACGAGCCGCTTCCTGGGCCGACCATACCGAAGCACCTGCCTCGGATACGATGGCATATTCCAGATCCAGATCGTTCTCACGGATCAGATCGGCAATGAACTTCTCACTCTCACGGCTGGCTGTACCGTTACCGATGGCAACGATCTTGACATTGTATTGACGGATCAGTTCCAGTACCTTCTTCTTGGCACCTTCCGGATCCGGCTTTCTGTTGCCGAAAGGTACGATCTTGCATACTGTCAACATCTTTCCTGTCTCATCGATGACCGCAAGCTTACAACCATTGACATAACCGGGGTCAAAACCAAGCACAACTCTTCCCTTAAGCGGAGCCTGCAACAACAACTTCTCCAGATTCAAAGAGAATACTTCAATGGACTTCTCATGAGCTCTGTCGGAGAGTTCCGAACGGATCTCTCTTTCAATAGACGGGAACAGAAGACGTGTGCAACCATCCTTGGCTGCCGCCCTCAACTCCTCCTCCACAACTGTGTTTTGTCCTTTCAAAAGAGCCTTCGCAGCCTCGTCGATCAAATGTTCTTCATCAAACACAAAACCGACGGAGATGACTTTCTCTTTCTCAGCACGGTCAATGGCCATGATACGATGATCCGCAATCGTAGAGATCTTCTCTGTACGATCGTAATACATCTCATAGACCTTGTTCTCATCCTTGGCATCCTTCTTGATCTTTGTCTGCAGAACACCTGTTGTCAGAATATTGTCCTTGAATGTCCATCTTTGCTGTGGTGCATCGGATACCGCTTCCGCAATGATGTCCTTGGCTCCTTGTACAGCCGCCGAGGCATCTTTTACATTCTCAGAGACATATTTTTCTGCTTCGACCATAAGATCGCCTTCTTGAGGCAATGCCAACATCCAATCAGCCAAAGGCTGCAGACCGTTCTTGATGGCCGATGCCGCTCTGGTCTTCTTCTTCTGGGCATACGGACGATAAATGTCTTCCACGATGGAAAGCTTATCGGCAGCCAAAACAGAAGCCCGGATCTCATCCGTCAACTTGCCCTGCTGTTCGATCAAACGAAGGACATCATCCTTTCTTTCCTTCAACTTATTCTGATAATCAAACTGTTTTTCAATATAAAGGATCTGTTCTTCATCAAGACCCTTGGTAATGTCTTTACGATAACGTGCGATCATCGGGACGGTATTGCCCTCTGCAAGCAAATTCAATGTATTCTGTACCTGTTCCGCACTGATATGAAGATCTTCTGCGATCTTCTGCATGATTTCTTCATTCATAGGATTAAACTACTCCTTCCAATGTCCTCTATTCTAACACGGACCGTCAAGTTCCGTCTGAACACAATTTAACGCACTTCTTTTTTTTCCTTTTCATTCTTATGCTATAATCGCAATAAACAAACAGGAGGACATATATTATGTTGATGTTTTTTATCATCGTCTTGATGATCCTGCTCGTTATTTTGGCTTTTTCCATCGTGATCGTTCCCCAGGCCAGTGCCTATGTAGTGGAACGTCTTGGTAAATTCCAGAGTGTATGGCATGCAGGTGTGCATATCAAGACTCCTTTCATCGATCGCATTTCCCGTAAGGTACTGTTGAAGGAACAGGTTGCGGACTTTGCCCCACAGCCGGTCATCACCAAAGATAACGTTACAATGATGATCGACTCCGTCATTTACTTCAAGGTCTTGGACCCCAAACTCTATGCCTATGGTGTAGAGAATCCGATCATGGCCATGGAGAATCTGACAGCTACAACATTGCGTAATATCATCGGTGATATGGAACTGGATGCTACGCTTACTTCCCGTGAAGCAATCAACGGCAAGATGTTATCCACGATCGATGCGGCCACCGATCCTTGGGGCATCAAGGTAACACGTGTCGAATTAAAGAACATTCAGCCGCCTACTGCCATCCGTGAAGCCATGGAAAAGCAGATGAAGGCAGAACGTGAAAAGAGAGCTGCCATATTGACGGCTGAAGGTGAAAAGCAGGCTATGATCTTGCAGGCTGAAGGTACGAAGGAATCTGCCGTATTAAATGCCGAAGCAGAGAAGCAGGCTATGATCCTCAAGGCCGAAGGTCAGAAAGAAAAAGAAATCCTGGATGCCGAAGGTAGAGCGGAAGCAATCAGAAAGATCCAGGAAGCCAATGCGGCCGGTATCACGATGTTGAAGAATGCAGGTCCGGATGATGGTGTCATCAAATTGAAGTCTCTGGATGCCTTCGCCAAAGCAGCTGACGGCAAGGCCACAAAGATCATCATCCCGTCGGAGATCGCATCTTTGGCCGGGCTTGCAGAAGGGGTTATCGGAGCAGTAAGAGAAGATAAGCAATGAGTATGCCGGCGGAGTCTCTCTTGATCGTTCTCACCATCTGTGTAGTTTTACTGGCCGTATTTGTAGTGATCGCTTCCCGCATCAAAAAAGGAAGACAAGACTATATACCCGATGCCAAGAGCTTCACATGCGATGAGAAGTACGATCATAACCACGAGGATGAAACAAACACAAAAGATCATCCGCGCTATATCGTACAAGAACAACCGGAAAACGGTTATATCATCCTGAACGGCAGAAAAAGAAAGCTTACTGACTGCAAATACCTTTAATAAAGAGAGCATGGACCCATGCTCTCTTTTTTCACTTCCACTCAATCATTGGCATCAGAACACTTCTCCGCATCCATTGCGATCACAAACATCAATACATAAAGCACATCTTTAGTATCAACAACATCCAATACATAGGTATCAGTAAAATGAAAGATCTGTTTGTATATCAAAGCCCGCACACTGCCACGACTATCCCGGATCTGATAATCCCAATCCCATATATCCCCTGTGACCTGCCATCCCAGGAAATCAATATCGTATTTAGACCGCCACAAGGAAAGACGACGTGAGATCGATCCGATAAACTCCCCTCCCGCATATATTTCAAAACGTGGCAAAAAAGTAAAAAGAACTTCTTTTACCGTACCACAAGACCGTCCTTCAGAATCATATATTTCCAGACAATGCCCAAAAGACAACTTACCTTTTACTCGGAAATATACATTTCCTCTTTCATCATATACATCATAGCTGTCCAACCACGAAAACATTCTTTGCTTGAATATCAATCTCATATGATTCCCCTTCAATACATTAAATACCTATTACACGCCTTCAATTTTTCATGTTATGGCATACATGGCAAAAAAACAACATCTAATACCATAGTGGAAACACCGTCACAAAAAAAACGTCCTTTGTAGGACGCCGACCTATCGGTCAAGTGAAAACTCTGCTTTATGAGGAAATTACCGGTATTATCCGGGTATGTATAGTTTACTTCTCTTTTGTGCAAGAACTGTGTCAGCTTCATGTATACAAAATGAAAAGGACCTCGGGGGAAGGTCCTCTTCACATTTCACTGTTTATTAAAGGAAGAATGTTTATGATGATCAGATATTTATCTGACACGATCAATATACAAAATAAGTTTGGTTCAAATATGTGATTCCTGTGAATACAAAATGAAGAATATACGCATAAATGTGTGACGATAAAAAAACCTCAGGTTATTATCCTGAGGCCCATTGCCGATCTGGGGGGGGAGTTATGATCGGCTCTGTTAAGAAATCTTGAGGGGGAAGATTTCGTCAGGTGTGTATCTTCATCTGACATTTTTATACTATGTCACAATTGTGCAATGAACATGCATATTGTGTGAACAGATGATGAACCAATCACGCAAAATAATGTGAGAAACAAAAAATGAAAGGAGCTGTGAGGGGAATGAACAGCTCCTTTCGTGGGAAAAACTTTTTTTATTTAGGGAAGGATCAATATGATGTTCAGATATCTCTATCTGACAATAACAATATACATAGAAACGATGTAGGAACAGTGGAAGAAATGTGATGACATACTGAAGAAATATCGCAATTCTGTGTGTGTTTCCTATACATATCTCTTTATCCGCCTATCCTTTCATCAAGACACGCATGTTCTATGTTATAACTGAAGTCATGAGAAATATTCTAAATGAGATCACAGGCCTTGGCATGAGCCTGTTTCTAATCGTGATCGGTATCCTGTTTGTATTTGGATTCCGTATCCCGTGGATCGTTTTATACATTGCCATCTTGCTCTTTTGTTTTCTGGAGCCCCTCAAAACATGGCTGGCCATTAGATCCGGCTATAAACACAAAGATCCCATGGACACAAGATTGAGTGTATTCAATCTGATATCCGGTACTCTGTTGTTCTTGTGGCCGTCGGTGTTGCCGGTATACATGTTGCTGTTTGCCGGTCTTTGGATGTTGGGATTTTCCTTTCTTTGTCTGGTAAATGCTTATGTAAAGCAAAAAGACATACAACCCGGTGCCTATGGTCAGATCATATCCGGTATCATTTCCGCCATACTCGGTGTCTTTCTGATCTTCGGTAAAGCTTGGCACATTAAGACGGAATTCCTGAATATCGGTGCCGGTCTGTTCTTTATCATATATGGTCTCAAAGCCCTGTATTCTCATATACGTTATACACATCCCAACAGTTTTATTGCCAAACATACAAATAAGTCACTGTCTTTGCCTCTGCTGTTATCCGCCTTTTATCCATTACGTGCTTGCATCTCCGTACGTTCTTTAAAAGAAAGCATCAAGGTAGATGCTCGCAAGAACACCGATATCCCCGATCTTTGGGTATATTTCTATCTGAAAGACACCGGGTTTGAGATCTTCGGTCATATGGATATTGCCTACAAAGATACGATCTATTCTTATGGTTGCCATGATCCGCATCATCGCGGTCTATTGGGCACATTGGGGGATGGTGTACTCATCAAGAGTGACCGCGACAGCTTTCTCAAGACCAATGCCGAGATCGACCACAAGACGATCATCGGCTATGGCATAAAGCTCACCGGTGAACAGCAAGACAAGTTGGAAAAGAAGATAGCCGACATGATGTCCCGTACTGTCCCTTGGCAATGTGATGCCCAAAAAGATCCCACCCATTGTGAGCAGATCAATGACTACGCCTCCCGAATGTGGAAAGGTTCCGGATGTGAGTTTTACAAATTCAAAGAAGGAAAGTTCCGCACATACTTTGTGGCAAGCACAAACTGTGTCTTGTTGGCAGATGAACTTATCCGCAACAAAGATCTTTCTCTTGTCACTTTGAATGGCATCGTCGCTCCCGGTAATTACCTTACATTCCTCAATGAAGAATATATCCTCCGCCACCCAAGTGTGACAGCCAGAACGATATATTACGAACCATACCCTGACCTTAATCCTAAAAAGCAATTCCATTCTTGACAGATCAAAACTCTTTCCGTAAAATCGTACCCGTCACAGTTTTCTGTGCCACTTGACCAACCTTTCAGGTTCAAAGGCTACACGGACGGCCGGGTCAAATGCCGAAGACTTGTCGAAGAGACAAGAACCGTATTTGAAGGATACGGCGATGGACAATACCATCGATTTTGTGAGTTGGCCGGATACGGCCGCATGTATGTGCATCGCTTATGAAATGTTTCGGTATGTGGGCAGAGGGTATGTGCTCCCAATGAACAAATATAGGACAGATGTGCATACATCTGTCTTTTTTTAAGCAAAGGGAGGGTTTTTAAATGAAGAAACAGTCACTTAACTTCTTGTTGGCAGCTGTCATCCTGACAGGATGTGCTGCACCTGCCGCAAAGCAGAATGAAACATCCGTTCTTAAAACGTCCCAGGATGCGTTCCTGACCAAGGTCGATGTGGATTATTCCTACGATCTTGCCATTAAAATGGAGGATATCCGTTCCAACGCTGTCCTTGGCTATCGTACAGCCGGCAGTGAGGCAGAGTTCCTCACCGGAGAAATGTTGAAGGAAGAAATGGAAAAGATAGGTCTTGAAGACATCACAAAAGATGAATTCACACTGGATGGCTGGACGTTTGAAAAAGCAGAATTGACAGTTCCGGAATTGGGAGAAGATGTCATTCAAATGGGTGGTTATCAGACAACGTTCAACACCGAAGGTCCTGAAGAATTCACAATCATCGATGCCGGTCGTGGTACCGAAGACGATCTTAAAGATCTGGATGTTACCGGTAAACTTGTATTGGTGGATATCAACCAGAGTGATGACTGGTGGATCAACTACCCGGCGTATGAAGCACATCTCAAGGGAGCGGCAGCTGTTATCGCCGCCCAGAACGGTGGGTATGCAACGATCAACGATGATGCCCTGAATGCACAGGATGTATGCGGACCGGAAGATGCCCCGGCCTTCTCCATCAGTAAGAACGATGCCACAGAGATCCGTGATCTGATGAAGGAAAAAGGCACAAACGAACTTACTGTCAAGCTGGATGCCAAAAGTACGGTGGAACGTGACACAAAGTCCTATAACATTGTGGGTACGATTCCCGGCAAGACCGATGACATGATCCTCATGAGTGCTCACTATGACTCTTACTTTTCCGGTTTCCAAGATGACAATGCCGCCATTGCCCTGATGTTGGGTATTGCCAAAGGTCTTGTGGAAAGTGGATATCAGCCGGAAAAGACACTTGTCTTCTCATGTATGGCTGCTGAAGAATGGGGTATGGCCAACACCCGCTATGACTGGTCTACAGGTGCTTATAACCAGATCTTCCGTGTACATCCGGAATGGGTCGGTAAGACCATCGCCGACATCAACTTCGAACTTCCGGCATTAAATAAGGGAGAAGCCGATCAGATCCGTGCTTCCTATGAACTCAAGTCTTTTCTTGAGACATTCAATCCTACTGTACCGGCTGTAGAAGGTGTATTTAAGGACGGCATCGAGATCATCGTCCCGACACAGACATGGTCCGATGACTTCTCACTCTCCATCGCCGGTGTACCGTCCACAGTAACGGCATTGCGCGGAGATTTCTCCGAAACAACATATCATTCCCAGATGGACACAAGAGATACTTATTCCAAAGAAGCACTTGCATTCCATCTGAATATGTACGGAATGTTAATGCTTGCCTATGACAACTGTGCCGCTTCACCATTGGACTTCTCCACCCGGTTGGAAGCACTGAAAGATGTTTCCGATGCCGAGGTCCTCACAAAGGAACAGAAGGAAGCACTCGACCGATCCATTGATAATGCTCTTAGATCCGCAGCCAATGCCTGGAACAGCGTACAGGAAGTAAACAAGGCCTACGCCGATGCTCGTAATGACAAGGACAGCGAAAAGATGCAGAAGATCCTTGATGACAATACTGCCATCCGTACAAACGTTCTCAAGACATTCAAATTCGCTCAAGATAATCTCGTGAAACTTACATGGGAAGATGCCCCTCAGTTTCCACACGAACACAGCACAAAGAATCTTGTGGCTCTGGAAGGTGCACGGGATGCTCTTAAGAACAACGATCCAACCACTGCTCTGGATGAATACCTGTATTTGGTAGATAACAACTGGTATGCATATGATTGGAGTGATGAGACATTCCACTACTTTACAGATTATGTACTGAACCAACCGGCAGAACGTCTGATGTGGGGTGCCGGTCGTGTACAGGGTCATAATGACCTGTTCACTGTCATCAACTCTCTTCAGGAAAAGGATGAAACAGCAGACTTCAGTGCTGAGATCACAACATTGGAAGATTGCATTGCCAATGAGAAGAAACTGTTACAGGAACAGGTGGACTTGGAAGTCAAAACGGTCGATACTATGGCAGAAATGCTCAACAATATCACGAAATAATGACGAAAACAGGAGT
>X413_Lion__coassemble_156_pt1 | contig 9599 bp, 7 predicted proteins | sample X413_Lion__metabat2_high_PE_002 | metagenome-assembled genome bin X413_Lion | reverse complement strand
GAGATCGCATTCATTGAAGAAAAAGTAGAGGAGATGGAGTAGTATGGCTGTCCCCAAGATTAAGACTGTAAAGCCGGTAGTACCGGAGATCTATGCATATACAACACCGGAAGTACCTAAGCATAGAGGGTGGACGAAGATTGGTTATACAGAGCAGGAAGTTAAGAAGAGGATAGAACAGCAGACACATACTGCCGGTTTGAAATACAACATTGAGTGGCATATGACAGCCATGTATGAAGATGGTTCCGGTGATACGTTTAAAGATCATGACTTTCATAGATATCTCAGGAAGTTGAATATCGAGAGAGAAGCGGGTACAGAGTGGTTTCGTATTCAGCCGAGAGAGGCGAAATACGATCTGTATGAGTTTAAGGAAAGCAGAGGAAAGCTGGAAAAGGAATCTATTCAGGCAGGTCCGTATAAGCTGCGTGCAGAGCAGGAAAGGGCTGTTCAGAAGACAGTGGATTATATGTATTCTCATGAACATGGGGAGTTTCTTTGGAATGCCAAACCGAGATTCGGTAAAACATTGACGGTATACGATCTTGTCATGAGAATACATGCCAAGAGAGTGCTTGTGGTGACCAATAGACCGGCTATTGCCAATAGTTGGTATGAAGATTATAAGAAGTTTGTCGGTAGTGAAAAGTATGCATTTGTTTCCAATAATTCGGCATTGCGTGAGAATCATGATGATGTTTTGGACAGTGATGATGATTTGTTGGTGAATTGCGATTACATTGAATTTGAGTCGTTGCAGGATCTGAAGGGTTCTGTTTACTTTGGTGGTAAATTTGATAAATATAAGAAGATTTCTGAAACAGAGTGGGATCTGCTTGTGATTGATGAAGCACATGAGGGTGTGGACACATCCAAGACAGAGGTGGCATTTGATCATGTACATACAAAGTTTACTTTGCATTTGTCGGGTACACCGTTTAAAGCGTTGGCCAATGAGAAGTTTGATGAAGATGCGATCTATAACTGGACGTATGCGGATGAGCAGAATGCCAAGGTGACATGGGGTAAGGTACATGATGAATGGGATGAGAATCCGTATGAGAATCTGCCACAGTTGAATATGTATACATACCAGATGTCGGAAGCAATTCAGGAGAAAGTAAAGAAGGGTATTTGCATCAATGATAAATTTGAAGAGTATGCATTTGATCTGAATGAATTCTTTTCGGTGTCTGAGAGTGGGCGTTTTAAGCATGAAGTGGAAGTGAATAAGTTCTTGGATGCGTTGACGACCAATGAGAAGTATCCTTTTTCCACAGAGGAACTTAGAAATGAGTTGAAACACACGGTATGGATGATGGATCGTGTGGATAGTGTTACGGCTTTGAAGAGGAAGTTGAAGAATCATCCTGTATTTAAAGACTATGAGGTGATAGAGGCCACGGGTAAGGGCAATATGATGAGTGAGGATGAAGAGAAGACTTCTTATGATCGTGTTGTCAAAGCCATTAAGGAACATGATAAGACCATTACCTTGACAGTAGGTCAGCTGACAACGGGAATTACGATCCCGGAGTGGACGGCTGTGCTTATGTTGAGTAATCTCAGTAGTCCGTCATTGTATATGCAGGCAGCCTTCAGAGCACAGAATCCATGTTTGTTTCAAAATGGTGTGGAACATTATCGTAAAGAAAGAGCGTATGTGTTTGACTTTGATCCGGCTCGTACATTGACTGTTTATGAGAAGTTTGCCAATGATCTTTCTTCGGAAACAGCAGATGGCAAAGGCAGTGTTGCGCATAGAGAAGATAACATTAAGCAGTTGTTGAATTTCTTCCCGGTTATTGGTGAAGATGATGAAGGTAAGATGATCGAGTTGGATGCGGCACAGGTATTGTCCATTCCCAGAAAGATCAGATCTGAAGAAGTGGTGAGCAGAGGATTTATGTCCAACTTCCTGTTTCAGAATATTTCAAATATCTTCCAAGCACCGAAGGTCGTCAGAGATATTTTGAATAAGTTTGAAGCTTATGCCGAACCGACAAGCAATGGTAAAAATAAAGATATTGAAATGAATGATGATACGGCATCGGATCTGTCACTGGATGAAAACGGAAATGTGGTGTTGTCACAAGAAGCGGTGATGAATGTAACAGATCATATCTTTGGTAATAAATGCTTTGAAGATATTGATACCCAGCTTACGGATCTTCTGGATGAATATACATATTCTGCGGAAGTGAATAAGTCGGATGAAGATATTGTTCTGGAGAGTTTGAAAGAACAATTTGTGGCTAAAGTATCGACGCCTTTGGTCGTAACGTTATCAGACTACGATCCTTCCATGAAGAAGAAAGATCTGGATAAGATGAGTTCCAAGATCGAGAATGATATTTCCAACAAAGTGGAAAAAGTTTATAGAGATCGTGAAATCCGGAATAACATCATTGGTATGGAACTGGATAAGAAGTTGGATGCGGCTAAGAGTGAAGAAGAGGTCATAAAAGCAAATGAAGAAGCTTCCAAAGCTTATGAACAGGCGAATGTCTCTATGCGTGAAAGTCTTAATAAGATCGCTCAAGAAGCACCGCAGAACGCTGCTATTGAAGTGGTGAAAGAACTGGAGATCAATAAACGTAATAAGACAAAGCAGGAGATCGAAGCAGGGGTCAGAGATCATTTGCGAGGATTCTCCAGAACGGTACCGTTGTTCTTGATGGCATATGGTCATAAAGATACAACACTGGAAACATTTGAGATCGGTATTCCGGAAGATGTATTCCTTGATGTTACAAGTATCACGGTAGATGAATTCAAGTTTTTACGAGACGGAGGAAATATCCCTGATCCGGATACGGGAGAAGAAACATACTATCCCGGACATCTCTTTGATGAAATGGTATTCAATGACTCTGTACAGTTGTTTATGGAGAAGAAGGAAAGACTTTCCAACTATTTCAATGCTTTGAACGATGAGGATATTTTTGACTATATTCCACCACAGAAGACAAATCAGGTATTTACACCTAAGGCGGTCGTTGTGGAAATGGTAGATATGCTGGAGAAAGAAAACCCGGGATGTTTTGATGATCCGGATCATACTTTTGCCGATCTGTATATGAAGTCCGGACAGTATATTGCCGAGATCGTAAAACGTTTGTTCAACAGTAAGCATATGCAGGAATTGTATACGGATGCGGAAATACGTCTTCGTCATATCTTTGCCAAGCAAGTATATGGACTTGCCCCGACAGAGATCATCGGTCGTATATGCCGAGAGTATGTACTTGGCTTCAGTGATGAGATCACGATCACGGAAGATCATTTGATCACTTTGGATGCAATGGAGTATGCTGACAAGGAAGGAGAACTGGAAAAAGTATTGCAAGAGAAGTTCCCGGAATTGTGTGAATAGTGCGTGTGGCATTCCTTAGGAATAGGGACGATTGTCGATAATATGTTGTGATCGAGGAACCAAACATGACTCAAAACACAATTGAAAAAAGTATAGTGGTATGTTTTAAGGAGCACATATGCCAAAGACAAGCACAAAGAATACAGATAAGATCAAAGAACCCGGTTTTGCTATCGAACCGGAAGAGATGGATCTTACATCCGTGGAAGATTACAGGTGTGACAATGGTATGTTTGTCAATGCATGCATAGAGCAGGATCTGGAAGATCATGGGTTCTATGAATGTATATTCAAGAATTGTGAATGGAAGAGGGGACAGAACGGGATCGCATTCAGAGATGTGATCCTGACAGGGTGTGACTTCTCCAACATTAACTTTGATGAAACGGTATGTCATCGGGTGGTGTTTCGTAATTGTCGCTTTACCGGGACGGATCTGACAAGAAGTACGTTGGAAGATACTGTATTTGAGAACTGTAATCTTGTATATGCCAACTTCAGTGGAAGTAAGATGAAGAGATGTAGGATAACGGATACAGTGGCGAAAGAGGCTGCTTTTGCCATGTGTGATCTTCAACATATGTCTTTTGGTAGATGTGATCTTTCGGGGTGTGAGTTCTTTGATACAAAGTTGCAAGGGATCGATCTGAGTGATAGTGAGATCGATGGGATACAGGTAGGACCGGATACATTAAAAGGTGTGATCGTGAATGAAGAACAGGCGATCGCATGTGCTAAGATATTGGAAATCGTAGTGAAACGGTGATTTCATGAATCTTTCACATTGCTTGCATAAAACTTCCATCATGTGTTCGTATAGTATAAGTGTTCCAAGAAAGAAGCTCATTTCTTTCCCTCCCTTAATTCATTTTCAGAAACTAGGACTTGTGCCAGCAGGTCCTTTTTTCTTGGTACAGACAGGGGGATTTGTATATACACATGTATGTGTGTGTTCCATTACAATGAAAACGGTATAAGCGGGAGGTATAGTATGTGGAATATGTTGGCAGTGATGCTTGGGGTATCACTGGACGGTGCTGTGTATATGATGCAGGTAGGGGCTACATTGCGTCAGCTGACATGGAAGAAGAGAGGGGCTTATGGTTTGATCTATGCAGCGGTGTCGCTGGTGGCGGTACTGTTGTCGTATTGTGTGGCGTGGACGTTTAAAGACGATCTGAATGTGCGTCTTCAGGCTTTGGTGGCGGGGGTCATCATCTTGTGCCTTGGTGTGATGCTTGTGACGAAGAGCTTGCATCATCATTTTGAAGAGAAGCTGGATAAGACATTCGGAGCCAAGAAGATGTTGAAGATGGCGATCCTTACAAACATCGATACATTGTTACTGGGAGCGTGCTTCTCCTTCCTTGGTGTGTCTTTGCCTATGAGTCTTATTGTTGTGGGCATCTTTGCCTATGTTACAACAGTGTTGGCATTGTCCATCGGCTATTCACTTGGAGCAGGGTATCAAAGAGTCATCTGCATTGCCGGCGGTGCATTGATGGCAGTACTCGGCATTGCGTTGCTGGTAGGGAGTATCTAATGGCTAATCCGGATGTACGAAGAGGAACGATGAAAACAGCACTCTCTGAGAATCTCAGAGAGTTGATGAAGAAAAAATTATTCGAAAAGATCACGATCAAGCAGATCTGTGATGAGACAGGTGTGATCCGTGCAACATTCTACAATTATTTTGATGACAAATACGATTGCTTGAACTGGATCGTTCACAGAGACTTCTTCAACAATGAAGAAGTGTTGTATACAGGTGGACCCAGAGACTATTTTTCGGCTGTATTGTCGGTCATGGAAGAAGAACGTGCTTTCTATAGAGCGGGGTACTATGTCATCGGTCAAAACAGTTTTGAAGACATGATCACATGTAATCTGGCTGATGTACTCACCAGGTTCTTCGATCTCAAGAGAAAAGACGATATGTTGCCGCAATACAGCAACCAGCTTGTGGCTTCTTACTATGCACAGTGTCTTTCCTTTATCTTCCGTAAGTTTGCTTTTGATTCGGAGAAATGGACAGTGGAAGAGGCCCGACAGATGATCGTGGATCTGATGGGACATTCTTTCAAGGATTACATTCAGTGATGCTATACTAAAGTATAGAAGGAGTTTTGTTTATGAGAAAAAATATCAATACTTTGCTGGAAGAGGAGAGGAACTTCCTTGGCAAGTGGTTATGGATCATGTTTCTTCTCTTTATTCCGGAAGTGCTTGCGTCCTTCATGACGATGGAGGAGTTTGGCTTCCCTGCTTTTGTGGTGGCATCGGGCACGGTCATTGCTTTGGTAAGTACGTTTGTCTATGCATTGGCTTTGTTCAAGATGAGCAAGATTGAACCGATCTATCGTTCTGCAGCACTTGCTCAGTTCCTTGCCATGGCGGCACAGCTGTCCATCGGCATCACCAGTACACAAGCCGATCCGGCGGTCATGGGCTTGATGTCTTTGTGTGTCATGGTCGTTTCATTATATGGACAGATCCAGGAATTTCAAGGACATGTGGATATCATGAAGAAGGCCAACGGTGCTGTTTCCATTGAATGGAATACCGTGTTGAAATGGTATATTGCTTCCTTCTTCTTGGGTATCGTGGCTACGATCCTTACGTTGGTGGCCCCCGGTAACATTGCCTTCATCTTTACATTCGTATATATCTGTGTGGAGTTTGTGGTACAGGTCAGAAAGATCATGTTGCTGTATAAGTCCGCCAAAGTATTCAGAGGGTAAGATACAAGATCGGCAACTGTGCCGGTCTTTTTCTTTATGCATGATAGAATTAGGATAGATAAAAGAGGGTGAAGATGAATAAATTAAAATGTGAAATATGCGGTGGAACGGATATTGTGAAGAAAGACGGAGTATTTGTATGTGAAACATGTGGGGTCAAGTACTCTGTGGAGGAATTGCAAGCACTTTTGGCGGATGCCAATGCGGAAGAGAAAGCCAAACCGGATATATCATCGCCACAAGATTCTTTTATGATCTTGGCCGATACGGCCCGTACAGCGGGGAGCTGGGGGGAAACGGAAGTATATGTCGCAAAGATGCTGGAAAAGCATCCATATGATGTAAAAGCGTGGTTCATGCGAGGAGAAGCGGTTGGACATATGTATACACCGCGTAAAGATTCTCTTGATAAGACGGTGGAATATTGGAAGAACGCATATACATATTCTTCACAGCGTGAAGATCTCAAAGCCACCATCCACACAACGATCATGGACTTGATCTATCATTTGCTTGATTACTATGTGGATAACTTTACCCGTGATTCGGGATCTGTACAAACGGCAGCTCTTTCCACATATGCCGCTCATATCCAGACTGTTCTCAACGATCTTACTATACAATGCGATATCTCATTTGACAGAGCTTATCTTTGTGAGACAACAGTCATGAAGATACATGATCCTGCCAAGGCTATCTTTAAGAATGCCATGCGGGAATACGGTACCGGTTCATATGCGACAATAGCAGAATGGGATTATACGGTCGGTATATGTACACGTATTCTGCATTTGACATACGATCTGCTTCCGTATTGTCGTTCCACGGATACTGCCAAGATCGTATATGAAACATTGATCTACATGTTGGACCGTTATCATGATCTGGAACGTAGAGAAAAAGTAGGGGATGCCATGCTTGTGGTCAATCGTTTCAGTGATGAGCGAAAAGGGGAAATGGAACGTTATATCCGTAAATTCCAAAATGAAGTAAAAAAGTGTGAAGGAAACATCTTTGATGTACCGTTCAGTGATCTTACAGATATCCGGATCAATGGAGCCGTGGAACGTGCCAATCGTCGGTATTGGGAAGCACATCCGGAAGAAAAGCGGAATTTGGAGAAAGAGAAAGAACTTCTTGGAAAAGACAGCGAGCAACTTGCCAAGGATCTGTGTGATCTGGAGACTGTGGACAAGGCTGAACAATTGCAAAAACAGATCTATGCTTTACAGGATCGTAAGACCGATCTCGGTTTCTTCCATAAAGCGGAAAAAGAAGAGTTGCAAAGACAGATCGATGTATTATCGGAAGAATATCATGAGCTGTCTGCAAAAGCGTCGAAGGAACAGGCGATCATTGAACATGAGATCCGCCAACAGGAGAAGCGTATTGCGGCGATCGATACATATATTCATGGACATATCACCACCGGTTCGGCACCGGTCTTTGAAGATATTCATATGACTGATGCGTGTGCGGACGGAAAGTTCACGTTCACTCCGGAAACTCTTTTTACATATCTGGAAAGAGTATTTCCCGATGATGGTGTTTATTGTCTTCCGTACAATGAAGCGATTTTGCAATTTTGGCAAGAACAAGTGTTTTCGGCTTTTAAAGGGTGGAAGCCGGTGGCCGGTATGGGGGTTGAGTATCGGACGGCTTTCGGTAGTAATACTCCTATATCCGTACATATTGCTGTCGTGGGCAAAGATCCTACGGCAGTGTGTGAAGGCATTGCGATCATTGCCAATCCTATCTTCTTTCAGAAGGCAGAGGAGCGTAAAGATTGGATCCTTATCGTAAGTAGGCTTTTGACGGCGGTAGATGCGTCTTTGGAACAGAATGAGGCGGAGTTGACGGCTGCTTCTATCCTCTTTGGTAAAGAACATACATATTATGCGGGGGATGGTATTCGGGTAGAGTTGTTGATGACGTCGGATATCCATGAAGCTCCGTATCATATGGTCCTTATTCGACCATTGGACAAATAATAAAGTATTGTAAGTATTTAAAAAGCCGAGCAGACCGGATCTGTTCGGCTTTGTTATTAACTGAATGTGACGTATTCTTGAGCGGGTTTTTCGTAATGGGCAATACGGGTCGCATACAACACAAGTGTTTCTGCTCCGTTTTCAAGAGGAAGCGGTCGTAACTCACCTTCCACTTCCACCCAATCACCAATATTCATTTCCCAGATCTTTACCCCGGTGACGGTAATGCCACAAAGGTTTGTGTCCTGTTCACAACATACCATGGCTTTACGACCGAGGATGAATGTCTGGTTGTAATTCGGAAGTTTCTCTGCATAGAAACCACGCAGGATAACCGTCTTACCGGCATATTTTTCCGGATTCTCGGCAGCGTCCATGTACCACAGACCATAGTCTTCATCTTTGATATCCAATACCGGGGCATCAAGATCGAAGGGGAGAAGTCCCTGTTTCATATTGACAGGTTCACCGAAGTTTCCTTCATAGAAGATGCCGGCCGTGGGGTTGATCGCTTTGATGTTACCACGTAACATGCGGGCATTGGTGTTTTCGGTGCATCTGTTGACGATGATCGTATCACTGTATCGCAACTGTTCGAACAACATGGAACGCATAGCGTTGATGTAGAGTTCAAATGTGTTGGCATCCACTGTTGTCAAGATCTGTACAAGGGGTAGATGTTCCGGTAAGTGCATCAACAAGTCATCGTTGAGGGGGACGGTACCGTTCCATTCGATCATGACCATGGAAGGGTGGTAGATCGTATCCAATTCCAAAAGACGGTCGACGGTCAGATCTTTTACTTCATCGAAGTATTCCACATACAGGTGGTGTTCATCACGGAACTTTTCGTCATATTCCACTTCACCTTGTTCCATGCACAGCAACAATACTCTGTCCACACCGTCCATGAAATTCGGATCACTCAATGTGTCTTTGATCAAAGTCGTCTTACCGGAATCGAGGAAACCGGTGAATAAGTAGACCGGAACCGGCATTATTTCACCCCGAACAGGTCTTTCATCAACTCAACATCGACCTTCTCACCGATGACTGTGATGAGACCTGTATATGCAGGTGCTCCTTTGCGGATATCGATATCACCCGGAACATAGTCGAAGAACAACCATCCTCCGTCATGATCGGGAACGATGCCCTTGGCCCGGACGATGTTGTCGCCAAGACCGTTGAGAGCATGGCGGATATCTTCTTCGGTATAGTGATTGATCGTTTCGATACCGATGGAATCAAATATTTCATTGGCATCATGACCATCGTGATGGTGATGATGGTGATGATGACCTTCATGGGCTTCTTCACCAAGGTGGATGCAATTACCTTCAGCCAGACCTTCATTGGCCTTGGCCCGACGTTCAGCATCATGGTCATGTCCACAGCAGCATTCTTCATCATGGTCATGATGATGTTCATGATCATGTCCACAGCAGCATTCTTCATCATGGTCATGATGATGTTCATGATCATGTC
>X413_Lion__coassemble_136_pt1 | contig 10785 bp, 6 predicted proteins | sample X413_Lion__metabat2_high_PE_002 | metagenome-assembled genome bin X413_Lion | reverse complement strand
TGCGTTTTGGGGTGCTTTTGCGGACACTGCCAGAATCTATCAAAAGTAAGAAAGAGATGGTATATACCATCTCTTTTTGTTATAACGGAGGAAAGAAATATTATCTTCGGGGGTTCATATCATGGAAGAAAAGACAAATAGAGATTTTAAACTGACCGCCAAGCATGCTCTGCACGGCAATTGGAAACATGCTGTGCTTGCATTTTTGATTGCGGCGATCTTGTCCGGTGACATGCCAACGCAGATCGTGACAACATATAAGATGTATACCGGCTCAACGATAAGTGCCACTGTTTCATCGATCATGGTCATTGCCGGTGTCGTACTTGGTATCTTATGCTTTATTATCGGTGCTGTCGTGACTGTTGGACATGCTAATTTTGTGTTGAAGATGTTGAGAGGGGAAGATGTGCGGGCTTCCATTGTACTGGATGATTTTAACCATTGGAAACAGCAGGCACTTGCTCAATTGATGATCTCTCTCAAAGTGTTCCTGGGTCTTATCTTGTTCATCATACCGGGGCTTATCTGGTCGTTTGACTATATCCTCGTGCCGTATATCATGGCCGAATATCCGGATATTACATGGCAGGAAGCACTGTCACGTTCCAAGGAAATGATGTACGGAAACAGGATGAGATATTTCATCTTGGATCTCTCGTTTATCGGTTGGAGCCTCTTGTCAGGACTTACTTTTGGCATTACCGGCTTCTATTCCGGTCCTTACTTTGAAGCCACAGTTGGCTCGTTCTACATGGAATTGCGTAAGGATCATTATGATATGCAATAGTTATAAAGAGGCTTAGGGTAGTGATTACCGAAAAGAACACAACAAAAGAGAGGCAGATCATGTTCTACCTCTCTTTTTATATGTTTACTTCAGCTTTTCAATGAGATATGGAATTGCTTCTTCGAAGTTGACACCGTATGTATGGTGATCTTTCTCCGCAAGTGTGACACGGATGGATTCCTTTACGAAGTCACAGGCAATGGCTGCCGCTTCTTCGAAAGACTTACCACGGACCATGGCACCGCACAATGTAGATGCCCAGATATCACCTGTTCCATGGAAATGTTCCGGTTCTTCTTCATTGCAGTAGTAGAAATATTCACCGGTGGACTTGGTGTATGCATATGCACCAAGCTTGCCTTCTGCCAGTGATACACCTGTCAAGATGGCACTGTCGCATCCAAGATCGGTGAGCTTGATGAGAAGATCTTTGATGTATGCTTCATCATATTCTGTTGTATAAGGGATATCGAGAAGGAAGGATGCTTCGGTGAGGTTGGGGCAGATGATATCTGCCTCCTTGCAAAGCTCGGCCATAGCCGCCGCAAATTCCACTGTAAAGCCGGGGTACAGCTTACCGTTGTCGGCCATGCAAGGATCGACGATCTTCAACTTACCTTCCCCGAAATCACGGAACAAGTTCCTTGCCAGATCCAGCTGTTCAAAGGAACCGAGGTAACCTGTATATACTGCGTCAAAGTCGATATTTTCCTTCTTCCAGGCATCCATGATCTTTTGGACTTCCCCGGTCAGATCGTGGAATGTAAAGGAAGAAAACATTGTATGAGTGGAGAGTACGGCCGTAGGCATAACAGCTGCTTCAACACCCATGGCGGAAATAACAGGAAGTGCCACAGTGAGGGAACACTTACCTACACAGGAGATATCCTGCATTGTAACGATACGTTTCATAAACTATCTCGCTTTCTTTTCCTGAACATTATACCAACTTTGTCAAAAATGACTATAATGCAAACATCAATAAGAATATGAGCACATGTTCTTAACAAACATTTCACATAAATTTAATAGTCGACTGTTACACTGTATGTTAAAGGGGCAAATATGGTAAAAGATCTATATAAAGAAGGTTGTACGCAGAATAGAGAGATCTCCTGGCTTCGTTTTGACGATCGTGTTTTAAATGAAGCAAAAGATCATCGTGTTCCGTTATTGGAAAGAGTTAAGTTTGTATCGATCTACGGATCGAATCTGGAAGAGTTCTTCATGGTCAGAGCGGGAAGCTTATATGACATGGAGAAAGTTAAGTTCAATGCAGTGGATAATAAATCCGGTCTTACGGCTTCCGGTCAGTTGGAGGCAATCTATCCGGTTGCCAAGCGTGGTTGTCGGAAGAGGGATAAGATCTTCCGAGAATTGCGGGCAGAGATGGCTGAGAACGATATCTATGATATTGAAAAAGTGGAAGATTGTTCCAAGAAGGAGATCAAGTATCTCAAGAAATATTTCCGGACAAGAGTGGAACCGTTGTTAACACCGCAGATCGTAGATACTCATCATCCGTTTCCAAACTTGCAGACAGGTGTGACATATGTTGCGTGTGTTTTGAAGATGAAGAAACACGGGGTGTTTGGGTTTGTAAATGTACCGACAGCATTAAATGACATTGTTGTTTTACCGGATGAAGATACATTGCGTTTTGTACATCTGGAGGATGTTGTCAGTTACTTTGCGGATACACTGTTCCCGGATGCGGATATTCAGGAAAGTGTGAAGATGAAGATCAATCGTAGTGCTTATGTGGATGCGGATGATGAAGCGTTTGATGATATCCATGATTACCGTCAGAAGATGATGAAGGTATTGCGTGAGAGAAGAAAGATGAACTCCACAAGACTTGTCTTCAGTCATAAGCCTTCGGCAGCCATTTCCAAATATCTTATACGTCATTTGAACCTCACACAGCAGATGCTGTTTGTCAGTGATGCCCCGTTCTCCATGAAGTATGCTTTTTCACTGGGCAAGCTTGTTAATGAAGAACAACGGGCAAAGTTCCTCTATCCGGAATACGAGCCGAAGATGACGCCTACTCTCAACTACAGACAAAAGCTGTTTCCACAGATCCAAAAGAAGGATGTCTTGCTCTCCTATCCGTATGACTCCATGACACCGTTCCTCAATCTTGTAAAAGAAGCAGCTAACGATCCCCATGTCGTCTCTATCAAGATCACGATCTATCGTTTGGCCAGTCATGCCAGACTTGTGGAGTATCTTTGCCAAGCTGCCGAGAATGGCAAACAGGTTGATGTTCTGATCGAATTGAAAGCAAGATTCGATGAACAGAACAACATTGATTATTCCGAGAAGTTGGAAGATGCCGGATGTAATGTCTTCTATGGGTTTGAACACTACAAAGTACATTCCAAGATCTGCTTGATCACACGTCATGATAAGGGTACGACAAGTCATGTTGCCATGCTTGCCACAGGTAATTTCAATGAGAATACCGCAAAGATGTATACCGATCTGGCTTTGTTGACGGCTAACCCCGCCATTATCGAAGACTGTGTGAACTTCTTCCGTAACATGACCATCGGTAAGCTGGACGGAACATACAATGCTTTGTTGGTGGCACCGGTGTCTTTGAAGAGTACGATTTTGTCTTTGATCGCAAGAGAGACGGATAAAGGTTGTAAGGGAAATATCTTTATCAAGATCAACGGTCTGACAGATGAAGATATTATGGATGCTCTGGTGCAGGCTTCCAAAGCAGGTGTTACAATAAACATGGTGATCCGCGGTATATCCTGTCTGCTTCCACAGGTAAAGGGCAAGACAGAGAATATTCATATTCGTTCTATCGTCGGTAGATATTTGGAACATTCCAGGATCTATATCTTCGGTAGTGGAGAAGATGAGAAAGTATATATATCTTCTGCCGACTTCATGACGAGAAACACCGAAAGAAGAGTTGAGATCGCATGTCCGATCTTGGATCCGGGTATCAAAGACCGGATCCACAACTATGTAAGACTGTGCATGACGGATAATGTTAAAGCCCGTAGTATGGGAGCCAATGGTCGGTATTACAAGGTCAAGAACGATGAGGATGATATCTCTTGTCAGGATGAGATGATGAAGGATGCGGCCGGTGTTCCGGATCCCGGTCACGGTAGAAAAGGGACGCGTACAGCGGTCGTCTTTGATACTGAGATCAAATCGAAAGATATCCATTCTGCAGATAAGAAAGAAGATTGATCATATGATACATATTGCGTTCAGTGTGATGAACGGCGAACGCATCGAAAAAGACTTTCAAGAGGGCATCACTCCTGCAGAGATAGCAGGAATGGTGCCTCTTTCTTTTGAGATCCTTGCTGTTCGTGTAAATAATATTCCGCAGAGGTTGAATGCACCTTTGACACATGACTGTGAGTTGGAATTGTTGGACCTTCGGGATAACTATGCCAACATGGCATATCAGTCTGCTCTGTCATTTCTTTATATTGCCGCTGTCCATGAAGTACTTGGACAACAGGCACATGTGGTGATCGCCAACTCTCTCTCCAAAGGTCTTTTCACGATCGTCAAGAGCAATTATGACGATACGGATGTGGAAAAGATCGAAGCGTTGATGAGAAAGTGGGTGGAAGAAGATATTCCGTTTGAAAAACTGACAGATCCGGAAGAATTCGAAAAGTTTTTCCATAATGGTCGGAATCATGAACGAATGCGATTGTTGAAAGGTTCCCAAGGGGAAGAAGTGGCTCAATTGTACAAGTTCCAAGATCAGATAGAGATGTTTTACATGGAGCTTGTTCCGTCTGCCGGTTATCTTTCACAATTTGAATTACGTCGTTATCGGAGTGGTATCCTACTACGGTATCCTCAGCAAAGCGATCCTTTGCATATCCCTCCCTATCATGAACAGAAACTGTTATATGGGGCGTTCTCAGAAGAAACAAACTGGGAACATGTTTTACATATCGACTATGCGGCAGATCTCAATGAAAGTATGAAGGAACGGGCAAAGCAGGTCATTATGGTATGCGAAGCACTTCATGAGAAGAAGATAGCCGAGATCGCATCGGAGATCGTTTCCCGTAAGAAACGTATCATCCTCATTGCCGGTCCATCTTCTTCCGGTAAGACATCTTTTGCTGAAAGACTATGTATTCAATTACAAGTATGTGGTGCACAGCCACTGTATCTGGGAACAGATGATTACTTTGTCGATCGTCGTGATATGAAGAGAGATGCAAAAGGCAAGGTGGACTTTGAAGCATTGTCAGCAGTGGATTTGGATCTTTTCAGCAGTCAGATGAATGCTTTGTTGGAAGGTAAGACCGTGGATCTTCCTAAGTTCAACTTCATTACCGGTGAAAAGGAATACGGTTCCCGTATGACATCCATCACAGCTGATACGCCGATCGTGATTGAAGGGATCCATGCCCTTAACCCCGCTATGACTATAGGTATCCCGGATGAGGAGAAGTTCAGGATCTATATCAGTCCTCTGACTTCTCTTAATATCGATTCCCATCACCGTGTCCCTACGACCGATGCCCGGATGTTACGACGTATTATCCGCGATCATCGTACCCGTGGACGTTCGGCTGCCCAAACGATCATGGACTGGCCATCTGTTCGTTCCGGTGAAGAAAAGTGGATCTTCCCCTACAATGATACGGCTGATGTGTTCTTTAACTCTTCTTTGATCTATGAATTGTGTGTGTTGCGGAAGTATGCTGAACCTCTTCTCAAAGAGATCCCCGATACCGATCCGGCCTATCCGGAAGCACAACGTATGCTTGATTTCTTGAAGTTCTTCATAACAGCCCAAGATGACCACTGGATCGCCAATAACTCTATCCTACGGGAATTCATCGGTGGCAGTGTTTTGGTGGATTGAGGTAGGTATAGGAAGAAGATGTGTACCTTGTCAACATTGATTATGAGAAAGTGGAAAATGATAAATGTGATTCCATTTCATGATACTTCCGACAGAGTGGTAATGCCCATATACGGAAAAGGTTAAGGAAAGTACTTTCTATCCTGCATAGGTTAAAAACAGCTATGAAGATGAGCTTACTGTTGGGAAGGATACCGATAATCTATATTTCACGAAATCGTAGAAGACGCATATATAGTCGTTGGTTTCAAAAGAACATCCCGGGTAAGATACACCTCATTCACTGAATGAGGGATAACGATATTTGCGGTAATAACGAACCGTGTCGGATTATCATAAGAAATATAGAAATTGGGCAGTGTTGATAAATCAATATGAGATGGTATCAAAAATGATACCGTCTTTTTTGAGTTTCAGTATTTATGGTGATGTAGCCATCATTATAGTTTGGTTATTAAAAACCATTGACACAAGTAAATAGAGTGTTATTATATGTGTGCGACATGGTTATATAAAACCATAAAGGAGGAAGGTTATGGAAATCAGCAGAAAAAATATTATTCGTAAATGTGGAGACACGGAGTTTGTTATTCAGGAGTTGGAAAAAATCTTGGGGGATTACAAGAAAGAGTCGAATGCAATGGTAATTATCACATCATACGTTTTGATGAAGATGAAAGAAAAGGAGTCTGTAGAAGCTTTCGATTATGATGGATTTGCACAGGAATTGAAGAATGAAAATGAAGTGGCATGGAATATCTTCAAAACATTGAAAGAGTCAGAGTGCTGGGATGATTTGATGGAGATGGCAGATATTTGTGAGGCTGATGTGTTTCGAAAGATCGTAAGTACAGAAACCATTGACGTGCATTCTATGAAGATGGACAGTGCAGGAACAAGCCCTTTGGTTATGAAACTTGTGGATGCTCTTTTGGATATTCATCCTGATGAAAAGGTGTTGGATGTTGGCTTTGAAGCAGGATTGGATATTACGAATCTTGGCGCAAAGCATTCAGGTGCACTGTTTTACGGCATTGATGAAAATCGCTTGAATGTTTGTGCAGCTGTATTGCGAGCAAAAGTAATGGGACTCAATATGCATGTAGAGCAGAATTCTGTGCTTAGTAGCACGTTCAGGAACAGTATTCCTAAAATGGATAAGATATGTTACATGTCTGTTTGCGTTGGTCGGGTAAAGGATTTGCTTTCGCAAGGATACGAGGATGAGCTTCCGTTTGGACGTGATGTTTACGCTTTGGGGGATCGTGCATTATGGATGGAGATAGGTGCAATCATGGAGGTGCTCGCAGAAAACGGAAGAGCTGTGATATCTACTCCCAATGTAATTAGAAACGGTGTTCTTGATACAAAATATATTGCATATTTTGTTCGGAACAAGATGCTTGAAGCAGTGATCACTTTACCTGTTTACTATCCCGGATCGGGTTTAAAGATGCAATTGTTTGTTATGGGACATAATAATACGTCTGTAAAGCTGATCGACGGTGCAAGTCTTTCTGTTGAAAAGAACAGTAGTGATTTTAGTGAAGAAGTCTTGAATGCAATTCTGGATGCATATCACACTGATGACAACATTAGCAAGACGGTAACAACAGAAGAGATGAGAACACATGGATATTCTGTATCTTGCTATGATTATGAGGAAGAGAATGAAGGCGATGTTCGCTTTGAAAATGTGATCACAAATATCTCACGAACGGTCATTTGTTCACCGAAATATTTAGAGGAACATAGAACAGAAGAACAGACAAATATTAATGTTCTCATGATCAAAGATATTGAAGATGGAATCGTTTCTGAGAATCTTGCATCATTACAAGACTTGGACACAGCAGCATTGAAAGCATGCATTCCCGATAGGGCGGTGATTCTGGCAAAGAATGGCAATCCCATGAAGAGTGCGGTAATCAGGCTGAAGGAAGGTCAGAAGATCGTTCCATCTGTAAATATGTATGTTATTACTGTTGATGAAACAATGGCGGATCCTTACTACGTATCAGCATATTTGAACAGTAAGAAGGGACAGGAAGCACTTATGAAAAAGTCTTCCGGTGCGGTCTTGCCTTCGATCTCTATCTCACAGCTGAAGAGTATGTATATCCCTCTTCCTCCAATGGATGAACAGAGAAAATATATTGAACACTATAAAGACCTGCTCAACAAATTGGAGGAAGCCAGAATGCAGGAAACAAAATCAAAAAATGAATTGTATACGTTTTTGAATGACTAAATGTTTGCAAAGTAAAAGGTGTGTGTGTAAACATACACCCTTTTATTATCGGATATTGTGAAAAATATCATTCCGTCAGCATTTGCCGACATATCAAATGTTATTATAAATGCGAGTAAATACAGTTTGCATTTACAAAGAATATATCTAAAAAAGTAAAGATACTGTTTTATATAACAGTTGAAATGAAATAGGAGATTGAAGTAATGAATAAACAGCAGTTAGCCGCAAAGATTTGGCAGTCCGCCAATGAAATGAGATCTAAGATAGAGGCAAATGAGTACAAAGATTATATCCTTGGCTTTATTTTCTATAAGTTTTTATCGGAAGCTGAAGTGAAGTATTTAAAACAAAATGGCTATGATCAGGAATCTATTAAGAAATATGTTCATGAAGACGAAGATCCTGATTATTCCGGTAAAAACAGTTTGCAGGATACACTTGGATATTTTATTGATTATGATAACTTGTTTTCTACCTGGCTTAAGCAAGGTTCTTCTTTTAAAGTAGACGATGTTATTTGTGCATTAAACGCTTTTCCCAGATTGGTTTCTCCGTCTTGTAAGCATTTGTTTGATGGAATTTTTGATACTTTGGCCGGTGGGATTTCCAAACTTGGTGAAAATGCCACAAAGCAGACAAGTGCTGTAAAAAAGCTGATCGCTCTTATTGATGAAATCCCTATGGACGGCAAGCAAGACTATGATGTGCTCGGCTTTATCTATGAATATTTGATTGGTCAGTTTGCAGCAAATGCGGGTAAGAAGGCAGGGGAGTTCTATACACCGCATGAAGTATCTTTATTGATGGCTAATATTGTCTCGGAACATTTGAAGGGTAAACTGGAAAATAATTTAAAGGTGCAGATCTATGACCCTACTTCCGGATCCGGTTCTTTGCTTTTGAATATTGGGCGTGCATGTGCCAAATATATTTCAAATCCCAATAATATCAAATACTACGCCCAGGAGTTGAAGCAGCCTACATATAATCTCACAAGAATGAATTTGATCATGAGAGGAATCAATCCTGCCAATATCGAGGTCAGAAACGCCGATACATTGGAAGAAGATTGGCCGTTGTTTAAACAAGAAGATGCCAGTGACTATACACTTATGCTTGTAGATGCCGTTGTTTCCAATCCTCCTTATTCCCAAAAATGGGATCCGGCAGATAAGCAAAATGATCCCAGATACAGCAGGTATGGATTGGCACCTAAATCCAAAGCAGACTATGCGTTTTTGTTGCATGACCTTTATCACATCAAAGATGATGGAATTATGACGATTGTTCTTCCTCATGGCGTATTGTTCCGTGGTAATGAAGAAGGGGAAATTCGTAAGAATCTGATTGAAAATAATAATATTGATACAATTATCGGTCTTCCTGCCAATATTTTCTTTGGCACAGGTATTCCGACTATTATTATGGTTCTGAAGAAGAATAAGACGAATGATAATGTACTGATCATTGATGCCTCCAAGGGTTTCACCAAAGAAGGAACCAACAATAAGCTGCGGGCTTGTGATATCCGTAAGATCGTCGATGTTGTTGTGTCCAGAAGTGATATTCCTAAGTTTTCACGTCTTGTAAGCAGAGAAGAAATCAGAAATAACGACTATAACTTGAATATTCCAAGATATGTTGATTCATCTGAAGAACCGGAAACATGGGATATATACTCTACTATGTTTGGTGGTATGCCGATCTCGGAGATCAATCGTCTTGAAAAGTATTGGAAGGTATTTCCGTCTTTGAAGAATGATCTCTTTGAAGGCAATGGCAATCATCTATCATTGAAGACGGAAGATATCAAGCAGACAGTTTATGATAATGTAGAAGTACAGAAGTATGTAGAGGAATACCATAAACATTTTAGTGATCTGGGAGAGTATCTTAAGAAGATCTTGCTCGATGACATTGGTACGGTAAATGCGGTACAGGCAGAAGAGCAGATTGCCAATGAACTGTTTAAACGCTTTACAGACAATGACTTAATCGATGCATATGAAGCCTATGAACTGTTTGAAGGAAAATATAAAGAAATATCTTCTGATATGGAAGTGATGAACTCAGAAGGTAAAGATACATCTGTCCGTCAGGTTGATCCCAACATGGTAATGAAAAATAAAAACGGCAAAAAGACAGAAGTCCAGGAAGGCTGGAAAGGGCATATCCTTCCTTTTGAACTTGTCCAGAAAGAATATCTGAAAGACGAATTGAATCAGGTCCAAACCAAGGAGAGTGAACAACAAAAGGATACAGATACTCTGAATGAACTCTTTGAAGAATTATCAGAAGATGATAAGTCGACTATTTATGATGCTGTGAATGGGAAAAACGATGCTTTTGATTTCAAGGGTATTAAGAAAGTGATCAAGGAGTTGAAGACATATCCGGATGAGGATAGTAAGAGATTGATGGAGGTCTTGATCAAAGCCCAAAGTCTTAATGAAGATCTTAAAAAGTTGAAGAAAGAAATCAAGAGAGGAAAAGAACAGCTACAGCTGCACACAAAAGATAAGATAACTAACTTGACAGACGATGAGGTGAATGTACTTTTGTATGAGAAGTGGATCACGCCTATCTGTACTGCTGTTGATTCCTTGGTTGAGCCGATGTTGAATACATTGGTAAAGAAACTTGAGGATCTTCATAAGAAGTATTCTGAGACTATGAGAGATATTGATGAACAGATCACCGATACTGAGAAGTCATTATGTAGTATGTTGGAAGATCTGACAGGTAGTGATAGTGATATGGCAGGTCTTGAAGAATTGAGAAAACTGCTTGGTGGAGGTATCCATGAATAATAAGAAAGTACCTGCATTAAGGTTTAAAGGGTTCAATGAAGATTGGGAACAGCGTAAG
>X413_Lion__coassemble_135_pt1 | contig 10793 bp, 11 predicted proteins | sample X413_Lion__metabat2_high_PE_002 | metagenome-assembled genome bin X413_Lion | reverse complement strand
GCTCGGAGCCGATGCCAACGAGCGCATGCTTTGGGTCGTCAAGCTGCCAGACGCGACCGCGCCCGTCCGTGTACGTGAGCCTACGCATTCGCTCCCACCGCCTTGTTCACAGCGCGCGTGAAGTCGCGCCTGCCCATCACGGGCGTGTACTCGCTGATGATTGACGGAAGCGCCTCGATGACCATCCGCGCAGCCGTCACGCCAGCATCCCCGCCCATGCGGTCGGTCACGCCCTCGGCGATCAAGTCCACAAAAGGCTGTGAGTAGCGCTTGTTGGTCAGCGGGACGATAGCCTCCGCCCCGTCCTCGCCAACGATGTCCAACGGCACCGCCTGCGTAGCGATGACCGGGCCCGTCCCGCGCGTGGAGATTCCTCCGCTCGCGTGCAGACGGACACCGCCGCTCGCATGACCGGGACCTTCGCCGCCCCCCGTAATGACGTTCTTGACCGTGTTGATGACGCTCTGGAAGATGTTGACGTGCCCCTCTTTGGTGCCGAGGTCCTTGGGCTGCTTTTTGAACTTCTCGATTCCAGCGTTCGCGCTGTCGAGAGAGCCATGCTCCACGTCAACCTCGGAATCCTTCTTCTCCATGTCCTTGTCGTTGTACTGCTGGATTTTAGCGACCATCTGGTCGATGTTTCCGCCGCAGCTCTGGGCAAGGGCGGAGAAGTTAGCGCCGCCGATGGAGCGCAGCTGACCCGTGGTTACGCCTGCTCCGACAAGTTTGTTCGCGAGGTCGCCGAGGTTGTAACCCATCCCCGCAACGCCTGCCGCCACGCCGTCTCCAAGACCGAAGATTGCCGTGAGCATGTTGCCAGACTCAGCGGAGGTAGTGGCTGACAGGTTGGACATGTTGACGCCAGCGTTCTGCAGAGCGCCAGCGATGCTGCCCATGGTGCCGTCATAGCTCCATGCGAGGGTGTTGAGCTGCTCGGGAGTGAGCGTCGCCAGCTGCTCGGTGTCCACGCCGAGTGTCCGCAAGTCCTCGCACATCATGTTGATGGACGTGCCGTTCTGCTCAAGGCTCGCGCGGAACAGCTCGGACGTTGAGCCCGCCCATTGCGTGAGCGCGTCCGCCCCCTCGGCGGTCGCCTGCGTGGCAAGTCCCAGCTCTCCCTCAAGGTTGGACACAGCCTCGCTAGCCGTCCCGTAGGCCTCTTCGGCCTTATGCAGCTCCTCGGCTGTCTTGGACTGCTCCACACGCTGCTTTGCCTGCTCCTCCGTGCAGCCCTTGACGTTGCGCATGAACCAATCGACCTTATCGTTGTACTGCTTCTGCGCGCCCGCTAGCGTCTGCGCCGCCTCGCTCTGGGCACTGTACGCCTCCGTGAGGTTGTCGGTCAGAGCCGCGCTCCGTGCCTCGCGCTTTTTCGCCTCGCAGAGCTGGTCTACCGCGTCTTTCACGCTCATGACCTTGCCGTGCTGGTCGAGATACTTTCCGTTCGCCACGTCTGCCGCGCTGATGTTCAGGCCGTATTGCTCGTTGAGCTGCTTGAGCGCCCAGTTGAGGCGTCCCTGCGCGTCCGCGTTGAGGTCTGTCTTGCCGACGCACTCGCCGATGATGGACTGCACGCTGTTTAGCGTGGCTATCTGCGTCTCCGCCGCCTGGTTGTTCTGGGCGATAGTATCCACGTGCTTGCCCATGGACTTCGCCAACTCGTCAACGCCCATGGCCGCGGGGGCCGCGCTGCGCCCCACGTTGTCCAGCGTGTCGGCGTATGACTTGAGGTTCGCCGAATCGCCCACCGCATCGGACAGTCCGCGCGTTGCCTTTTCAAAGTTCTTCTGCTCAACCTTGGCGGAAACGAAAGCCGTGGTAAGGAGCGCCGCCCCTGCCGCCACCGCCATGAGTGCGAGCTTGGCGGGGTTGAGCGCGGTCGTGAGCAGCTTGGTCGCGCCCGCGAGCGCCGTCCCTCCGTCGCTGGCGGCCTTTAGCGCCGCCCCCGCCTTCTTGACCCCGCCCGCAACGGTCGTGAAGCCCTTGAACGCCACGGCCGCGGCTATCGCCTGCGGGGCGAGCCTGAGCAGGTTGCCGCTCATGGTCTTTATCGTGGGCATCGCCTTGGAGAGAGCGCCGTTCACAGCGCCGAACGCACCGTTGATTGCGTCCTTGACGCCGTTGAAGGCACCTGCGATGTTCTCGCGCCCGATGGCGTCCATCGTACCTGTAATGCCCTTGGTGATGGCGTTGGACATGTTGGCCATGGATGTCTGCACGCCGCCCGTTGCGGTGTCTGCCTGCTTCCGGAAGCTCTCGAATCCGCTCCCGCCCTCGCGGTCGAGCTTGATTATCTGGTCGAGGAGCTGCTGCATGGAGATCGTTGCCTCGCCCCCGCCGCCGCCCAGCGCCTCGTAGAGGTCGGACGCGCCCGCCGTGGGGCCGAGCATGGACTTCGCCAGCTGGTCCATCTGGCCTGGCATCGCCGCCGTAAGGGACTTCCAGTCCTCCATCTCTGGTTTGCCCTTGGCAAGCATCTGCCGGAACTGCTCCATGGCGGCGGTCGTGAGCTGCGTGTTGCTGCCGGACGCCAAAAGCATGTCGTTGAGAGCCAGCCCGGCGTCCGTGGCCTTGTCCAGGTCGCCCGTGAAGACGCTCAGGCCCTTCACGGTGCTCACCATGTCGTCAAGGCGCGTGGGGAGCGTGGACAGGCGGTCGCTCATCTTCTCGATGGACCCCTGCGCGTCAGCCGCACTGTAACCCAGCGACTCCATGACCTTGGGATAGTTGTTGAGCGTGTCGAATCGGGACGCCGCATCGCCGACATGGGTTCCGATGGAGTCGATCGCCTTGGTTGTCGCCGCCGTAGCCGCCGCGAACAGCACGGACGATTTGCCCATGCCTCGTGCGAACCCTGCGCCGCCCTCTTCGCCCGACCGCTCCCAGTCCCGGGCGGTCTTCTTGCTGCTCTTGCCGATAGCCCGGCTCATCTCTGAGTCGAGGGACTTCTGCAGCCCGTCGAACTTCGGGACGATTTTCAACTCGGCGCTGCCGATTACTGCCATCTAAACCTCCTCCCACTCTGTTTCCTCGATTTTCCTGAGCGCTGTCTTCGCGCGCTTGCGCCGCTCGGCGTCCAATGCCGCGTGCTCGGGGCGGACGGTGAGCGCCGCGTCCTTGGTGCTGCCCGTAGCGTAGAGCGTCATGAAGCGCCTGAGCTCGTCCACGATGTCGTACGCCAGCTCGCGCCGCTCGTCCAGCTCCGTGTAGCCCAGCAGCGCGCTGCGGTACAGGCTCCCCTGCGGGAGCGTTGCGATAAGGTCCACCGCCTCGGACGGCTCCACGTCCTCGTACCGCACGTGGTAGTAGAGGCGGAAGTCGTGGCGGAGCTCGCGTAGGTGCTCGCGCTCTGCACCCGCGAGCGCTAGAAGTTTTTTAGTGCGTCGCTGTTGATGATTTCAACGGTCGCGTAGGCGAGGGCCGTGCTGTCGACCAGCCCGTCTTCTTCTGTGCAGGCCGAGACGAGCTCGGCGAACTGCTCCTCGCCGAGAAGAAGGCGCAGCGCATCCGCCACGCTCTCGTCCGTGTGCTTCTCGTAGGCGTCCACAACGCGCTGGTCTGCCACGCGCTTCATAGGAATGACGAGGTGCAGGCCCATGACGTCAATCTCCGCCGTGCGCTCGCGGCGCGACTGGATAAGGGCGCGCTTCTGCTCGTCCGTCTTGGCGGACAGGACGGAGAAGCCCATCGTGTTCGCGTATCGCTCAAGCTCCTCGGAGCCCATGCGCTCAAGGTTCTCTCGGTTCATCTGCTCTCCTTGTTGCGGGAAAGCGCCCCGCCGCTTCGGCGGCAGGGCGCAGGTTCTCTTGCCAGGCTCTTAGGCTGCGGGCTTTGCGCGGTAGATTGCATAGGGCTCGGAGCCGTCCGTGGGCTCAAGCGCGGTGAAGGTCAAGCCGAAGACCACGGCACCGCCCTTGGTGTGGGCCTCCTCGTCAAAGGAGGACACAACCGCGCGCTTGAAGACGGTGCGGCGGAGGTAGCCGGAGGATTCGAGCTCGTCGAAGACGAAAGGATGCGGCTTGCCGTCGAAGCGTCCGCCCAGAATCTTGGAGACGCCCTTGTCCTCTGCGGTGGCGGTCACGGCCTTCTCGCCGTACTTGAGCTTGGCCACGGAGTCGCGGTTGATCTCCAGAAACTCGACCTTGAAGGTGTTCGTCTCCTTGTTGATGCAGGAGAGGACGGTCTTGCCGTGCCAGCCGGGGACATCCGTGGTCTCCACCTCGGTGGACATGGAGAATCCGTTCTCGGACAGCTCGCCGAGGGAAACGAAGTCGGAAAGCGTGTTCATCTTGGTGGATGCGTCGGTGGGAAGGGTCGCGCCCTCCTTGAAGGATGTGAACGCGGCACCGCCTTCAACAGGGGAGCCGAGCGTCACATAGTTGGGGTTGAGGTCCTTAACGGTGTCCTCGGGTCCAAGTGCTGCCATCTGTGCAGCCTCCTTACTTGTTGTAATTTTCCGGGTTGTGCGTCCGCAACGTGTAGGACGCATACCAATGCGGGCGGTGGGACAGCACGTCGTACTGGCTGCCCATCGTCTCCTCGTCCACGCGCTCGTATCCATCTGCGAATGCGAGCGAGTGCATGACGGCGGAGACGATGGATGCCAGGGCGCAGGCCCTCGACTCCGTCTCCGCCCATACGTCCACGCCTACGCCGGGCGCGTCCTGCGTGGAGTTGATTCGGTGCCCGCCCTCGCGCCTCACCACGATTAGCTCGGGCGGGATTGTCTCTGGGACCGCCACCGCCACCTTGACGCGGGGCAGGGCGGCTGCGAGCCTGCGGCGCAGGTCCGCTTGGACGTTAAGCGCGCTCATGCGCCCCTCCTTAGTGGTTGCGGCTGGTCAGCGGATGGTCGATAGTCTCGACCAGCTTGCCCAGTCCGCGGACGTTGACGTATCCGATGGCGGTTCGCGCGAGGTTCTTTGATCCGCCCTGATAGGGCGTCACCTCTATCTCGTCCGGGCGTATATGGACTCGCTCGCGCAATACGTCGTAGGCTCGGGCGTTGCACTCCGCGGCGATGGGCTCGGCGATTGACGCGAGCTGGGCGCGCATGGCTCCGCTCTTGCACACCGCGATAATTCCAGCGGGATTGAGCCTGACCTTGCAGCCGACGATCGTTGACTCAGCCATCCGCCCTCCCCGCCTCGGCGATGAGGTCCCATGCCGTTGGGCACGGGCTGACGCGGTCGGGGCACCCGCTCACACGCAGCGCCGCGCCCGCGTCCTCCGGGTCCATGCCCCTGTCCACAAGCGCCACGCGGCACCCGCGAAGCGGCTCGGCGGTCTTGGTCCACGTTTTTGGGAGGGCCAGCAAGTACTCCACCGTCACGCCGTCTGGGCGTTTCGGGTCGCGCACGTCATCGGTCGATGCGGGCTTGACGAGGACGTTGCCGACAACCTCTGAGCGCCACGAGATCGTGGGCTCTCCCATCTCGTCCTCGCCAGCCTTGGTCGCGCGCAGTACCGCCACGCGCTCGCCCATCATCGGACGCCACCGAGGTTGACGCTGTATATTCGCTGGGACCCGCCCACGGCGCGTTTGAACGCCTTGAGCATGGACGAGTCGAAATAGGCGCTGCCGCTTGGATTCGCCAGCGTGACGGTCTGCTGGAAGCCGTTCGCGCTGAAACTCGCCTGCTTCGCGCCGCTAATGTCGCCGACTCCGTCCATGACGGCGGGTTGGAGCTGCTTTCGCGCCGCGTCCGTCACGAGGGCGCGCGCCATCTCCGCCGCGTCATCTGAGAGCCGGGAGCAGATGTTGACGCCAGCGACCGCGCGGAGCTTCGCCGACTGCTGCGAGAGGACGGAGCGGATGCGCTCGGCGTCCGTGCTCTCGTCCCCCGTGAGCAGGCGGTAGTCCTCCACGGTCGCGTACAGAGCGCCCATCTACTCCGCCTTCTTGACGGTCGTGCGCTTGCGGGCGGTCGTGCGCTTTGGAGCCGCCTTTGGCTCGGCGGTCTCCACGTAGTCCACGGCGAGGCCCGTGTTGAACAGCCATGCCGCGCGCTTGGCGTCCACGTCTATGACCTCGCCGACCTTATGCATGGTGTCGGGGCGCTCGGCGTCCCAGAACTCCGCGATAGCCTGTACCTTCACGGCGGCTCCTCTCTTCTTGTCTACCGTCTAGCCGATGGACTGGACGGTGCCCTTCACGATGTAGTCCTTGACCTCGGGGAAGATGGTCATGCCCGTGAGGACGTGGGTCTCAACGGATACGCGGTCGTAGGCGGGAGCGTGGGCAACGCCGATGAGGCCGCCGTCAGAGACGCTGTAGGAGAGACCTGCGTTGGAGAGTGCGCCGAAGTCAAGACCGTAGATGTGCAGGTTCTCGGCGGGGGTTGCGTAGAGCTTGCCCTTGCCGACCTTGTTGGTCAGGAAGACGTTGGTGACGCCGAGGAAGCTCTGGAGGTAGGTCAGGCCGAAGACGGTCTGAGTGGTGACGGGGGCTGCGCCGAGGTAGGCGGCGGCGTCCTCGCGGTTCACGAAGTGGACGATGTTGGAGGAAGCGTCTCCGTTGTCCTCGAGCTTGTTGCCGAGGGCAGCGTCCGCGGATGCGAGAGCGGCCTGCAGGCCCTTCGCCTGAGCCTCGGTCGTGCCGCCCTCCAAGAACTTGAAGAACTCGCCGATGATGGCGGCGCGGACGAGGGAGCTCATCTTGGCGTCAGTCTTGAGGACTGCCGCCTCATAGCCGGACTTCTGGATTGCGGCGGCGGTGGTCATCTTACGGTACGGCTTGCCCTTGACCTCGCCAACGATCTCGGAGGTGAGGGAGAACTTGGACAGGGCTACCTCGTCGCCCTCTACGTAGGCGGTGCCGGAGGAGGAGCCGAGGGAGAAGGTTCCGGTGCCGGGAAGGGTGGTGGTGGCGTCGGTCTTCTTGTCGTTCAGGGTGCCGGTGACCTTGTACTGCTTGAGCGCGGTGCCCGCGTGCATGGTCTCAGCGCCGAAGATGCCGAGGATTTCGGCGAGTCGGTCGTAGTCGTGCTTGAAGTTGGCGGTGAACTCCTGGTCGAGGGCGAGGTTGAGCGCCTTGGAGTCGGAGGTGTTTTCGAGTACTGCCATTGTGTGTGCTCCTTAGTTGAGTTCGATGTTTCGCGCCCGTGCGCGGATTCGCGCGATCGGGTCCTTGATGGACTCGATGGACGCGGGACTGGGTGCGGCACCTGCCTTCGAGCCGCCGATGTCTGACGGGTTGGACGGCGTGAGCTTCGTTGCGAAGTCCATGACCGCCTGTGCGGATGCGGTCAGCTCCTCCTCGGTGCTGCCGTGCAGCAGGGACGCTGGGACACTGGTCGCCTGTGAGACGGCTGAGACCATCTCCATGTGAGCCTTCTCGCGGCGCAGGTCCTCGAGCTCCCTCTCTGCGGCTTCTGCTCGCTCCGCCGCGTCTGCCTGCTCGGCCTGCGCTGCTCGGAGCTCGTCCATCTGCGCCTTGAGCGTGTCCAGCTCGGCACGGTTCGCCTTGCTGCGCTCCTCCCACTTGCGTGCCTCTGCCTTCCAGTCGGTGCCGTGCGGCTCCTCTGCGGGCTTCGGCTGCTCGGGGGCGGGCTTGTCGGTCTGCTCCGTCTTCTCCGTCTGCTCTTCGGTCTCGGGCATATCTGCCACCTTCCTGCGCCGTGCGGCGCGTTGTCTTAGCCCGTGCGGGCATGAAAAAAGCCGCCGATATGGACGGCTCGGTATGAAAAAAGCGGCTCCGTGCAGAACCGCCCTATTCAGCTGCTTTTCGGTTCATCTCCTGGACGATCCGGTTCCTTAGGTACACGTCGTAGACGCCCGTGCGCTTGCCGCGTTTGTACTTGGCACGCTCCTCGGGGCTCATGGACGCCCACTCGCTCTCGGCGTCACCCTCTACCGCTTGGCGGGCTTGCGAGTACTGGTCGCCGTACTGCGCGCTGTCGTAGCCCTCGACCGATGGGTCTCTGCCGAAGTCGCAGGCTACAGTGCAGCGGCAGTTGTCGTGTCGTACCACTCGCTGTTTTTTGGTGAAGCTGAATCCGAGCGATGCCTGCAGGCGGCACCACCCGCAGGCTCCCGCGTGTGGGATAAGCGCCCATCTTGGGCGGGCGGGGTCCATCGCGCTGTTTCGCGCTATCGGCTCGTCCGCCGTTTCCAATACGCGTCGGTTCGCACGGCCCGTGAGCGCGTCCGCTAGCTTGCCCACGTCACCTCCCGACCCTTGCAGAACCTCCGCCACGTCCTGCGCAAAGAACGCGGACTTGGGCGGGGCGTACGGCATGGGGTCGAAGGCTCCGGGCGCGTTGCTCGCCGCACGCTGGGCGATGTAGAACTCAAGCGCCGCTTGTGCGGCAACGGCACCGTAGCGCTCGCACACCGCCGCGTAGGCGATGGCGAGGGATTCGGCGGCGACTTCTGGCGCAAGATGCGCTACCGATTCGACCGCCTGCGAGATGTCGCGCGCGGCAAGGTCGGCTGTAACGCCAAGAGCCGTCTCGTAGCGCTCGAACAGCTCATGGCTAACCATTTGAGCTGTCCGTCTCTACCGTGGGCTTATTCTGCGCTTGGGCTGCTCCCGCGATGGTCTGCGCGACCTCGTTCAGGGTGTCCAGCGCGCCCGCCGTCCTCCGCTCGGCCTCGATACGGTCGATGGTCTGCTGCGACATGCCAACACCCTCATAGTAGACGCGGGTGCCGATAAGGGATTGATCCGCCGCCGCGAGCTTGGTCCATGCGTCCGCGCGCGCCGAGATGGTCGGCATGGACGGGTCGGCGAAATACGCCTCCATGGACGCGTCCTCAGCGGGTAGCCCGCCAACAGACGTTCCTCGCGCCACCGCGAGCATCATGCGTCCGATCTCTTCCATCGGCTTGCACATCGTCGAGTTGATTCGCTCGACCTCTAGGATAAGCGGGTCGTTCGCCGCGCCGAGCGCGTCGCTCGATGTGTACGTGTTGGAGAGCACGCCCAGCTGCCCCAAGGGGACGAGCGATGCGCCGCTGAAGCGCTGTGCGTCGTTCTCGAACACGGCGGCGAAGCTCGAAGGGTCGGCGGGACTGAACTGCCCGACCTGCGGAACGTCCCCGTTCTCGTCTCTGGTGAGCGCAAGGATGCTCCCGATGTAAGCGTTCAGCTTCTCCGCCTCGCTCTGAGGGCGCGGAATCGGGTCGCCGTTCTCGTCGATGGGTGTTCCGTCCTCGTCGACTGGCTGGTCGGGGTCAAGAGGGGCGGCGAACAGGTCGTCAGCCGCGCCGAGCACGTAGCGCTGCGGGAACGTGAAGAACTCCGCGCCGATGTCCATGCGCAACACGTCACGCATGGCCTTGTCCACGATGCCCATGAGTTCGGGCGTGATGAGCGAGCGTCCGAGGGGATAGTCGGCGCTGCGCTCGTTGACGAACAGCTCCATCATGGGCCGCCCGAGCGTCTGGCCCTCCTCGGTCCATGTCCAGTTGTCGCCGTCCTTGCCGAGGTGCGCCACAGAGGACGGGAAGAAGAAGCAGTAGCGGGTCGGCTCTCCGTGCTCGTCAACGTCCTCGACCACGACTCCGCAGTCGATTCTGTCGAGTCTGTAGTCCCAAAGCGCGGAGAACTGGTTCGCGCTGAAGACGCGGGCCTTCGCGGCGGGCTGTCCAGCAGAGCCTGCCATGACCGTCACGGCGGAGACGCCGTGCACGAGGGCAGCCTGTAGCGCCTGCCCGTAGACGGCGCGAAGGTCGTTGTCTCGCACGAGTGCGTCCAGCTCCGGGTTCTTGCGCCCACGGAAGACGTAGCCGTCGAACTTGGAGCGGACAACGCGCGCGCTGATCGCCTTCTTGCACCAGCCGACCACGGCGTTGACATTCTGCATGCTGCGCGGGATGGAGATTCCCAGGTCCCTGAGCGGGTTCTTCATCTCGTAGTACGCGCTAAGCTCGCGGTTGCGCCTGCTCACGCGACCCCACGTGTCGAAGAGCCTCTGCACGCGGTCGCGGTGGATTTCGGGGACGCACTTTAGGTCGGGCGTTGCCGTCATAGTCTCCTCTGCTTTCTCTTAGGGTCGCGCTTTGACGTTCGGATTCCGAGCAGCGCGAGCGATACAGCCTCAATGGGCGTTGAGTCGTGCCCGTCCGCCGAGCCGAAGCCCCAGCCGCCGTTCTTGCCTATCGGGCGCTTGGTGGAGGTGGTGGCGGAGTCGTCCAGCGCCGTCTGACCGCTGTTGGATGCGTGGGAGAGGGTGCCCTCCCGCAGCCCGTCCAACACCATGCCCGCCGCCTGGATGACATCGGACGCGCGGGGCGCGATGACGTAACCGCGAGGCGCGCCGAGGTCCGCCAGGTTGTTCATGAGCGCGGGCGCTCCTGCCTGGCCGTCCACGACGACGCAGCACGCCTTTGAGCGCCGCTGGTACAGGGCCTCGGCGAGCGCGCGCGTGCCGTTCGCCGTGCTGCCGACCTCAACCAGCTCCACCGCCGCGCTGCCGTCCCGGCGCGTCTTGCACCCGGCCAGCACGTAGCGCGAGCCGTCCGGGCTGAACTTCACGCCGAACGCGGTCTTGTGCGGGTACGCGTCGCCGATGGCGTCTATCGCCGCCGACTCCCACAGCTTCGCGGGGATCGCGGCCACGCTCGCGGCGTCCGGCGACCACCAGCCGAGGCGTTCGCGGGCGAATGTCTCTGGTTCCATCGACGCCGCCTCGCCCGTCACCGCCGACTCGTTGAGCAGCGTGCCGAGCGACGGGTTCGTCTCGTACCATCGCGCCCGGTCGTTTGGGTCGCCCACCTCGTCTGCCGCCCACTCCACCCATGTGGCGGTGGAGGTCCCGGCGTACACGCCGTCGCGGATGCGCTTGAAC
>X413_Lion__coassemble_115_pt1 | contig 12971 bp, 13 predicted proteins | sample X413_Lion__metabat2_high_PE_002 | metagenome-assembled genome bin X413_Lion | reverse complement strand
AACTCCGACACCGAGTGTACAGCCGACGCAGACACCTACGGATAAGCCGACAGTATCTCCGTCACCGGAAACAACAGCGGCACCTACTGCTAAGCCTACAGAGAAGCCGAACAGTTCCGATAAGAACGAAAACACAAACAATGACAAGAGACCGACAACAGGTGATACAAGAAGTGCAATGCCTTGGGCATTTGTACTTGTTGGCGCAATTGCCGCAGGTTTCATCATTAAGAAGCACTAAGATACTGATCGACATCAGTAACTTGTAATTCTAAACAGAGAGTAGATCTAAGGGATATTCCCAAGGATCTACTTTTTTTATAAGAATGTGAGGGGGAAAGGATATAGCCGGCGTATAGAGAAGGTATGTAGAGATGTTTTCTCAATGTGGAGGTGTAATGATGGATTTTAATGGATTTCAAGAAGAGATTGCGGATCAGATCTTGGAGTATCTTCCGGATGTATATTGTCGTGCGACTGTGAGATTGTTTTATATGGACAGTCTTAATGGATCGTACAATGCACTTCAGATCGTAGGTGGGGGAGACGGACACTGCCCTGCGGTGAATTTGGATAGGTGTTATGAGCAGTTTGTACAGGGGACTTCTATAGAAGACATTCTGACAAATATTGCGGATATTGTTGCAGGAGTGAGAAGAGCAGTGGATATAGAAGCGATGCGCTGTTATGAGGATGCATCAAAGAAGCTGTTTTTTCGGGTGTCATCGGTCGTGAGAAATCTGGAATTTCTTAAGAAAGTGCCACATAGGATCGTGGAGGATCTTGTGTTTACATATCATGTTGCGGTCGAATTGGAGAAGGGGGAGTTTGGCAGCGGTGTGGTGACGAACGAGGTGATGGAGATGTATGGGGTAACGGAGGATGAGCTGTACTATGATGCCATGCAATCGTGTGCAAATGTCTTGGGGGTGGCGGTGAAGCCATTGAATCAGATCTTATTTGAAGGTCCTGCTCCATTTGATGATTGTGGAGCGTCGGAATCGATCCGTGTTGTGACAAGTAGAGTAATGCGGTATGGGGCGTCGATCCTGTTTTGTCCCGGAATGATGCATCGTATTGCTAAGGAGATGCAAAGTGGTTTTTTTATCATTCCGTCTTCGGTCCATGAGCTTATGCTCATTCCTTCTGATGATCCTTCTGAATACGAACGTTTTGATGCCATTGTACATTCAGTGAACTCGTCGTGTTTATCGGATAAAAATACATTGTCAGATCATGTTTACTACTATGATGATGAATATGGAATCTTTGCACGTGCCGATCATTTTGTGCAGCTGATGGAAGAGACTGAGGAGATGATGCATAAGTAAGCAATAATGATCTGCCATATTGCATATGTGGTACAATTGGAGAAATAGGAGGCAACGTTGATGCTTAGAAAAGAACAATTGGAAAAGTACTTGTCTTTATGCATGGCATCTCAGGCTGACTTCGCTGAGATCTATGAAGAAAAAGAAAAGACAGAATTGATCTCTATGCTGAATGGAAAAACGGATGATGTGAACCGGAAGACGATCTGTGGGATCGGTATTCGTCTTTATAAAGGCGTTCAGTCCGTATATGCATATGGCAATGATATGACTGATGAAGGAATCTGCACTTTGATCGAAGGACTGCGTAATGCGATCGGTAGAGAAGAGACCGGTAAAAAAGTCGTGTTGCAGAAAAAGGAATATGAAAACCTTCATCCAATCAAGATCGATTTCGAAGAGACGCCTTTGAAAGATAAGACGGCATTGTTGGAAAGGGGTCTTAAGGCTGCTAAGGATACGGATGAACGTATCGTTAAGACAAATGGCTTCTTGTTGAATGTTAAGCAGCATGTGCAGATCAGTAATTCCGATGGACTACTTGCGGAAGATACACGTGTGAGAACACGTATGAATGTAGAAGCATTCAGTTGTGAAGGAGATAATCTGCAAAGTGGGGCACATAGACCGGGAGCCGGGATGGGGCTGGAGTTTTATGAGAAAACAACCCCGGAATCGATCGGCAAAGAAGCCGCAAGAACGGCGTTGGTTATGCTGGAAGCAGGAGAATGTCCATCAGGCAAAATGCCGGTCATCATTGATAACGGTTTTGGTGGGGTTATTTTCCATGAGGCATGTGGTCATGGCTTGGAGGCAACTGCGGTTGCTAGGGATTCCAGTGTATTTTGTAACAAACTTGGCAAGAAGATCGCATCCGATTGCGTCAGTGCTGTTGACGACGGTACGATTCCAAATGCATGGGGATCTGAGAATATTGATGATGAAGGTAACTTCCAGCAGAGAAGAGTGCTCATTGAAAATGGTGTGTTGAAGACATATATGGTGGATAGACTCAATGGCAGACGTATGGGTGTGGAATCCACCGGTAGCGGTAGAAGAGAATCTTATCGTTTTGAACCAACATCCAGAATGTCCAATACATTCATTCTTCCCGGTAAAGACAAGTTTGAAGATATGCTTAAGAGCATTGAAAAAGGATTGTATGCTAAGAAGATGGGCGGCGGTAGCGTAAACCCTCAGACAGGAGATTTTAACTTTTCGGTAGAAGAAGGTTATATGATCGAGAATGGAATGATCACACGACCTGTTAAAGGGGCATCTTTGATTGGAAACGGTCGTGATATTCTTATGAATATTGATATGGTCAGTGATAATCTCGATCGTTCTCAGGGTATGTGCGGATCCAGTAGCGGATCTGTTCCAACAGATGTGGGACAGCCGGCGATCCGTGTTTCATCTATCACAGTAGGAGGCACTTCCAATGAATAAGCAGGCATGGATGGACAGAGCCACGGAACTTGGCTTTGACGCATTTGAGATTTATCGTTCGACGACGGAAGAAAGACAGATGACTTGGTTTGAAGGTGATCTGGATACATTTGTCAGTAGCAGTGTTACCGGTACAGCTCTTAGAGGGCTGATCGGCACAAAGATGGCAAATCTTGCAACAGAAGATCTCAATGATGAAGAGATGGATGAAATTCTTTGTGGTATGAAGGAAATGGCGGAGACCATTACAAGTGAAGATGCAGGTATTATCCGCAGACCGATGCCGATCCACGTTTCGGAAAAGACAAAGCACTGGAAGAAGACGTCGGAAGATAAGATCAAGAGTGTTTTGGCTTCTTTGGAAAAGAAGATCAAGGAATATGATCCGCGTATCAAAAATATCAGCGATCTGGTCTTTGTTTCACAGAAAGAAGGACGTGAGATCGTTAATACAAACGGTATTGATCTGAAGGATACGACGGAGGTTCAGGAGATCGTTTGCCAGGCTGCAGCTTCGGCAGGTGATGTCGTCAAGACGAATTTTATCTCACGGATCGTGGAGGATCTTGATGCTTTTGATGAAGATGCATTTGTGAAGAAGCTGTGTGATGAATTGCTTGCTAAACTGGATGCATCCAGCGTTCCCAGTGGGAATTACAAGGTCATTATGGAAAAGGGCGCTTTGTCTTCGCTGTTCAGAGCGTTTTCACCGATCTTCAGTGGTGAGAATGTTTCTGAAGGAGTGTCACCGTTATCAAATAAGGTAGGTGAAAAGGTATTCTCCGATCTGATCACGATCGTGGACGATCCACAGTGCTCGGAGGCGTGTTCACAGCTGGATTTTGATGATGAAGGTTGTGCCTGCACACGTAAAGAAATCATATCCGCTGGTGTGTTGAAGACGATCCTTCATAGCTCCAAGAGTGCTGCCAAGATGGGATTCGAGAGTACAGGCAATGGTTTTAAGACATCCTATGCATCTTCCGTGGGTGTGCGAATGATGAACTGTTGTATCAGGCCGGGTGAAAAAAACTTGGCTGAATTGTGCAAAGATATGGGCGATGGACTTGTTATTACAGATCTGGAAGGTCTGCATGCAGGTGTTAATACAGTTACAGGTGATTTCTCATTGCAGTGTAGTGGATATGCAGTAAAGAACGGTGTGCGAGACCATAGTGTTGAGCTGATCACAATTGCCGGTAATTTCTTGGATATGCTCGCTCATGTTTCTGCTGTTGGCAGTGACCTGGAATGGGATGATAATACGATTGCTGCACCGAGTATTGCATTTGAGTCTTGTTCCATTGCCGGTGAATAAAACATAGAAAAGATATACCTCTTTGACCGGGTGAACGGGATGAGAGGTTTTTCTTTTGGGACGGTAAAAAGTAAAAAAATATTTACAAAATAATAATGGAAGAGTAATATAAAGAAGTAATGCGAGTGTAGTTCAATGGTAGAACGCCACCTTGCCAAGGTGGACACGGCAGTTCGATTCTGCTCACTCGCTCTTTTTTTTACTTTTTTTGATGTTGCCATATCAACCTTACGGTTTTTTTACTATAATATAACCGATAGCAGGTTGTTTGCCTAAATGGATTTTCGTAAAAATAATGTGGGGTGGAAAAATGAAGATCAAATTTACAAAAGAGGAAAAAAATTGGATCCTCTATGATGTCGGCAATTCGGCATTTACGCTACTTGTTACAACGATCATGCCGTTGTACTTCAATTCTTTGGCTGCCGCCGGCGGCGTTTCGGAGGTGGATTATCTTGCTTGGTGGGGCTATGCTGCTTCTATCTCGACTTTACTTGTGGCTTTCCTTGGTCCGATCGTGGGCACGGCTTCAGATACCGATGGGTATCGAAAACCAATGTTTGCGGGATTTGTGATCGTGGGGGCAATCTTTTGTATTATGCTTGGTTTGGTTAAACAATGGATGCTCTTTCTTGTTTTGTTTGTTTTGGCAAAATCCGCTTACAGTACATCATTGGTAATATATGATTCCATGCTTAGTGATGTGACTACGGAAGATCGCTACAGCAATGTGAGCTCACAAGGTTATGCGTGGGGGTATATTGGATCTTGTGTGCCGTTTGTTTTGTCATTGGTATTGGTCCTTTTTCATAGTGGTATCGGCATCACCATGGGAACAGCCATGTTGTGTGCTTTTCTTATTAATGCTGTTTGGTGGGTGGGATTCAGTATTCCTCTTTTAAAGGTATATAAGCAAAAAAATTATGTGAATAAGACAGATAGACCGGCCTTGATGGACAGCTTCAGAAGAATAAGAAAAACACTATCTCATATTAAAGATCACAAAGGTATTTTTCTCTTTTTGTTGGCATTCTTCTTCTATATCGACGGCGTGTATACGATCATCGATATGGCTACGGCTTATGGATCGGCCCTCGGTTTGGACAGTACGGCACTTCTGTTAGCATTGCTTGTTACCCAGATCGTTGCTTTCCCTTTTGCTATCATTTTTGGAAAGCTGGCATCCAAAAAGAAAACGAGTACTTTAATATCGATCTGTATCTTTGCATATCTGTGTATTGCCCTCTTTGCCATTACGCTTGCAAGTGAGTGGCAATTCTGGGTGTTGGCAGTATGTGTGGGGATGTTTCAGGGGGGAATCCAGGCACTTTCCCGTGCATATTTCACAAAGATCATTCCTTCTGAACAGAGTGGAGAATACTTTGGTTTGTATGATATCTGTGGTAAAGGTGCTGCATTCCTTGGTACATTCCTTGTATCATTCGTAGCCCAGCTTACAAACAGTACGCAACTTGGTGTTGGTGCAATATCGTTCATGTTTGTGATAGGATTCATACTTTTCCGCAAAGCTGCCAAGGTGAATGCGGATATAGCAGATTAACCAAGAACAGGTATACCCTGTTCTTTTGTTTTGGCTGGTAAGTAGATATGATATATATAAATGAAAGAGGTAAATACATGAGAAACAGAGTGATTATCACTGAGCAAGGAGAAAACTTTCTTGCAAAAGGTCAGCCGTGGATGTATCGCAGTAATCTGCTGTGCACAGAAGGAGAGCCATCAGACGGTGAAATCGTAGATATATTCGGTGAACGCGGAAATTATCTGGCAACCGGATTTTATTCTGCAACATCCCATATTGTTGTACGGATCTTGACACATAAGGAAGGTGGAAAGATCGATGAATCTTTTTTTCGTGAACGCATTCAGAAAGCATGGGATTTCCGCAAAGCTGTGGAAAAAAACAACCTTTCCAACTGTCGCATCATCTTTGGTGATGCGGATGGTCTGCCCGGCTTGACGGTCGATCGCTATAATGATGTGCTGTCTGTACAGATTGTCTGTGCGGGAATGGAGCAACGCAAGACCATCGTGTATAATGATTTGAAGGAGATCTTGGCGGCAGATGGCGAGAAGATCGCGGGGATTTACGAGCGCTTTGATACAAAAGCACGTGTAAAAGAAGGTCTGCCTCTCTACAAGGCTCCATGGGGCGAAGGGAAATGCCACACACATCAGATCATCAATGAGAATGGGCTGAAGCTGAATGTAGATATTGAAAACGGACAGAAGACGGGATATTTTCTGGATCAGAAGAGCAATCGCTTGCTTGTGAGAGAACTTGCGTCCGGCATGAATGTGTGTGATTGTTTCACGCATACCGGGGGTTTTGCATTAAATGCCGCTTACGGCCATGCGGCCCACGTCACAGCCGTGGATGTTTCAGCCACAGCTTTGGCTGAAGGAAAAGCAAATGCTGAACTTAACGGTCTGACAAACAAGATCGATTTCGTGCAAGCGGATGTATTTGATTATCTTGATGAGTTGGAGACAGGGGCTTTTGATTTTATTATTCTTGACCCTCCTGCGTTTACAAAAAGCAGAAGAACTGTGGAACATGCCTATCACGGGTATTTGACGATCAATGCTAAAGCTATGAATGTTCTTCGCAATGGAGGATACCTTGCCACATGTTCCTGCAGCCGTTATATGGAAACAGATCTTTTCGAGAAAATGCTGAAGGAAGCAGCTGCTTCTCAACATGTTGTATTACAGCAGATCTCTGTTACACAGCAGAATGCCGATCATCCGATCATTTGGACGAATGATTCCACATCCTACTTGAAATTTTTCTTGTTCCGCATCTCAGAGGAATTCTAAAGGAGGAGACATTGATGAGATTTATTACGAAAAATGAATTGAATGGTTTTGTGTTTGAAGAGTCAGTATTGCAGAGTGCAGTGATGCAGAATGGATATATATACATCATACTGGACAATGTGAAGATTAAACCTGAAAACAGCAAAAACAGAGACATTATCACAAAGAGGACCAATGATCTGAAAGTTACCATTCCTACGACGACATGGCGTTTATTTGAAGAAGGATATCAGCTTTTCGATGCAGACCTCAATCCCATTGAGACAGTGGAAGACAGAGAAGTCGCACCTGATGATATTGAACATGATCTTTCCCTCTTCAGTGGCTGCTTTGTAGATGAATTTCGTAAAGAAGAAGATAAATATGTACTTAGCTTTTTGGTGGAAGACCATACATGGAGACTGGAAGCAGATGGAAAGGAAGATACGGAAGCGTGGGATCGTTTCCTGAATATAGACTGATGAAAAGTGGATTGATATTGGAAGGCGGTGCCATGCGCGGGATGTTTACGGCTGGTGTCATCGATGTTTTGATGGAAAACGGAATACATTTTGATGGCATCATCGGAGTTTCTGCCGGAGCATGCTTTGGATGTAATTACAAATCCCACCAGATCGGACGCGTTATACGATACAGCAAGCGATTTGCAAAAGATCCGCAATATTGCAGCTTCCGCTCTTTACTGAAGACAGGTGATCTGTATGGAGCACAATACTGCTACCATACCGTTCCCGAAAAACTCGATCCATTCGACAACGAAACTTTTTTGAAAGATCCATCATCTTTTTATGTGGTATGCACGGATGCTGAAACAGGAGAGCCTGTATATCATGAAATCACAGATACCGATTTTGAAAGCCTTGAGTGGATCCGAGCCTCTGCCTCCATGCCGATCGTTTCCAGACCGGTGGAGATTGCAGGTAAAAAATACCTTGACGGTGGTATCTCCGATTCCATTCCATTGTCATGGTTTTTACAAGAAGGATATGAGAAAAATGTAGTGGTACTGACACAACCGGAAGGCTATATAAAAAAAGAGATGTCAATGTTGGGACTTATGAAGATCGCTCTCCGCAAATTTCCCAATATCGTCAAAAGATTGGAAACACGCCACGATGCATACAATAAAGAAACTGAACTGGTCAGAGAAATGGAGAAGAAAGGTGAAGTGTTCGTAATACGCCCTGCCTCAGCCTTGGTAATCGGAAAAATTGAACATGATCCCGAAAAGATGGAGTTAGTATATCAAATGGGACGAGATGAAGCACAAAAAAACTTGGATGCTCTAAAACGATTTCAATCAGAATAATTTTGATATATCACAGAAGTGTTCTTATATTTACCAGAATAAAAAATGAGTATTATGAAAGTGTAATAGTCTTAAACCGATGCAAGGGGGGGAACACATCGGTTTAAGAATGCCCCATAGGGGGAGGGGGATTGTACAATGAAAATCAATGCTCAGTCGCTTAACAGAGCTTGCTATGGACACTACTTTAAGTTAAAGACCGATCTCTGTAAGAACTATCTTGATGTTGACACACAGGAAGCTCTGTTCTTTGGAATAAAAGATGAATTTGGTCAAATGCTGTATGTTATCGTTGCTGCAGTCATGGACGATAAATTCATGCCTTTAAAAGATCCGCTGATCGTTCATACAAATGCTGTTGCAAATTGCAGGGGTTCTATGATACCTGAAAAAATGATTCCGGATAAGATTAAGAAAACTGTGGCTATTTTGAAAGAAGAATATCCGGTAACTGCCTGTAAGATGCGTGTGAGAGCGACATCTCGATTGGATTTGGTACGAGATCTTCGCTATAACGATGTTCTCCACATTTCTGGAGATGACGGTGAAGAAATCTTGTTTCTGCCGTTTACGATCGATGATTTTAATATTTTGTATGGATTTGTCTTAGAAAAAGATTCGCTCAAAACATTCAAACGAGTGGCGCCTCTGGTTGTGAAGATCTATGGAGAATTCGAAAATCCACAATTTAAGATCGTTGATCCCAAATGGTTGCTGTATTAGAAACACATAAGGCGGGAAAATGACCTCCCGCCTTTTTGTATGCAATCGAGCCAATGCCAAGATCTGTCGATCATTTACTTTTCCTTGGGAGACAAAGCAGCTTTCATTTTGCAAAAAGTCTCATTGCTAAGATCGTGTTCGATCCTGCATGCATCATGACGAGCTGTTTCCGGATCCACTCCGATACTGATAAAGTAATCAGTAAAAAATTTATGACGTTCATAGATGTTTTCGGCAATGAGCCTTCCTTCACTGAGCAAAGAAATATTGCCGTCGGCAGCAACGGATATATATCCGTTTTCCCTCAATTTCTTCATTGCCACACTGACGCTCGGTTTGGAATAACCAAGCTCTGCAGCGATGTCAACAGAACGTACAGTACCATTACGCTGTTGCAATATCAAAATTGTTTCGAGATAATCCTCAGCAGATTGATAAATTTCCATGCTAAATTCTCCTAATGCTTTTACTGTTTCTATATTAACACGTTTCAAGAAAACGGACATTGGAATTGCATCGTGAAAAATCATTCTGTCGATATGAGAATTCTCGGTATAATAGATATAAACAGGCATACATTTGAACAATCGTATGTCGAGGCAAAGAAATAATGGTGCTGCAGCAAGATCTGCAGTTTGACAAAGGAGCAACAGAATATCATGTCTTACGGAAATACTGAAATTGTAAATGTGCCGGTCACAAAAGAATTGCTGATATCATCATTGCGCAAACTTGGGGTCAAAGAGGGGCAATTGATCGAAGTGCATGCATCGCTGTCATCGTTTGATTATGTGATCGGTGGTGCCAGAACGATCGTGGATGCATTGATGGAGTGTGTTGGAGATAGCGGAACGATCTTGATGCCGACCCAAAGCAAAGACAACAGCGAACCGAGTTCATGGATCTCCCCTGCTGTGCAACCGAGTATGTATGCAGAAGTTCGCAGTGCGATCCCACCTTATGATGCAAGACAGAACGATATTCCCGGCATGGGGGCTGTGGCGGATAATTTTCGCCGTCGTGAAGGTGTTCTTCATACAAGTCATCCGGCTGTTTCTTATGCGGCATGGGGAAGATATGCTAAATTAATGTGCAATAGACAATCCATGCATTTTCCGTTGGCTGAAGAAAGTCCGGCGGCAAGAATGTATGAACTGAAAGGTTTTGTTTTACTACTCGGTTGTGATTTTGATAAAGTGACAAGCATGCATCTTGCGGAATATAGGACCGATGACCGCCCCATCTGCATCGAAGGTGCTTGTATGAACGGTATTGATGGACCGGAATGGCGTCCGTATCTTGATCTTGAACTTGACAGTAGTGTGTTTATGAAAGTCAGAAATGAACTTGTTAAGAAAAATGTGATCCGCGAAGCAGAACTCGGTGGTAGCCACATGCAGTTTTTTCCAATTACATATGCTGTTGATGAACTCACAAATTATCTGGAACAAAACTCCGTCTACGAGCTGTACAGATAATAAAAGCCGAAGGAAGCCCGATTGCCTGTGGGTAAATGGGAGTCCTTCGGTTTTTCTGCTTTATAGCGACCACTGATGTTTGCAAAAAGCGGATGCGATATTCCGTGCCACTTCTGCCATCTCAGCACATTCTTTTTCCGTAAAACGCTCTTCGCATGGAGAATCCAAATCGATCTCCATTATAACCTTGTCATCTACGATGACAGGTACGCATAATTCAGACCGACTTTCACTGTCACATGCAATATGATCCGCGAGTTTCAAAACATAGGGGACGTTTTTGGTTTCTTTCGTTCGATAACACGCTCCGCACACGCCTTTTTCAAAAGGAATATGTGTACACGCCGGTTTGCCTTGAAACGGGCCGAGTACCAGTTCACCGCCTTTAACAAAATAAAATCCCGCCCAATTCAGCCGATCATAAGACATGGCGATGCATGCGGACACATTGGCCAAAGCGGCTGTAATGTCATTTTCTTCAAGCAAAGCCGCAATCTGTTCAGTAAGTAATGTTTTCATGTTTCCATTTTATCAATAGTTTTTTGTGCTACAATATGAAAAGTGAACAGGGGTGCTAAAAAGCTGAGAAAAACCCTTATCACCTGATCTAGTTAAGACTAGCGTAGGGAGTTCGAATACATATTTGATTTCCTGCGCCTGCCAAATTCATGGGAGGTGTTTTTTGATGAAAAACGACAAGATCAAAACAATGGCATATATGGCATTATATGTTGCCCTGTATGTCGTGCTGAAGTATGTGGGAAATCTGATCCCGTTCTTGGATATGCCAAATGGCGGATCCATTGAACTGGAATTGATTGCCGTATTTATTGCGTCATATCACCTGGGGTGGTTTAAGGGCCTGTTGGTCGGACTCTTGTCTTGGGTCATTACGATTGTACTTGGTTTTGAAATGTGGTTTGTATCCCCGCTTCAGGTCATCCTTGACTATGTTGGACCGCTGGCAATCTGTGGTATGGCATCATTGCTTTGGCCATTCAAGGAAGTAAAGAAACCGATGGCTGTAATATTGTCATTGGCAATTGCTCTTGCTGCTTATTTTGGTATTGTAAACAGCTGGGGTTCATCTGTTTTAACGATCGTACTTGCACTGGCAGTTGCGGCCGGAGCAGCAGTATTCACTTTCTGGTTTGTTATCAAAAAGAAGAAGTTCGGCATTGTTATTGCCATGCTTCTTAAGTATGCCATGACAGTGCTCTCCGGTGTTTATTTCTGGTTTCCTGAAACGGCAACGGCAGGATCAGCCGCCGCATGGACATTCTCCATTGGCTACAATCTGTGGTATAACCTCGTTACGATGATCGTGTGCGTTATTGTTGTTCCGCTTTTGATCGATCGTCTCGAAAAAGCAAATGTTAAGTTTGTTGCATAAGCAAACAAATCATATTTCATTATTAAGATTAGCTATAGTATGAACCCTACAAGTTGAACAAAGTTAAAGTTCAGCATGAAGGGTTCATTTTTTATGTAGGTCTATCGAAAAAATATGGTACTACTGTATTTCCGATAAACGTGAATAGGTAAAAGCAAAAAAATCGAATGTTGGGACATCTATGGAAAATATGAAAAATGACAAGAACTGAAATATCTCCGTTCATGACAGATCAGAAAATGTGGAGGAGGCTAGCAACCTGTATTCTGCACAAATTGACTCAATGAGCAGACTTTTCTTCTGTAAAACGATTAAAATACAAAATGTATACGTGTCTGCTTTACATGTTAGGTCTATATCAAATTACACAGGGCTTTTTATTTTGTTAAGAAATGAGTAAAATAAAACGGTATCAGGAGATGACATGATTCCGAAAAAAGGTTCTCAAGTATATATACAAAGTTTTAAGCATGATGGGACTCTTCATCGCACATGGTGCAAAGGGTTTGTTTTAGAGGCGGATGAAAAACACATAGTTGCTGTAACAAACAGGGCGTGGGTCATTGAAGCGGATGGCCGTCGGTGGCTGACTCGCGAACCTGCAATTTGTTTTTTTTATGATGATAAATGGTGGAATATCATTTCGATGATCCGGCATTCAGGCATATATTACTATTGTAATTTAGCTTCACCCAGCATTTGTGACGAAGAGGCAATAAAGAATATTGACTATGATCTCGATGTAAAATTGTATCCGGATGGTGGCTACCAGATCTTAGACGAAGATGAATATGCAGAGCATGCGGCAATAATGCATTATCCGCATGAAATACAGAATATTGTTGAGTATCAAATGGGTGAACTGATTCATGCAATGGAACGTGGTGACGATCCGTTCAATCAGGAGTGCATCGATAAGTATTACAGGATGTACCGCCATATGATGAGTGAAAAGGAAATATGATCCAAACCAAAACTCTGTTGACGATTAGTTTGCGGGCGGGGCAATGCCCTTAAAAAATAACCCCCTCACACCATTTCGCAGAAAATAAAAACGATAGACAAACAAAAGTAAAAAAAAGAGAAAAAGTATTGACGGAATGTAAAATACTTGGTATTCTCAATGAGC
>X413_Lion__coassemble_107_pt1 | contig 14343 bp, 16 predicted proteins | sample X413_Lion__metabat2_high_PE_002 | metagenome-assembled genome bin X413_Lion | reverse complement strand
TACTAAGGATATACTATTTACACAAAATTCTTGACGCTACCCAGACACGATCATATTGACATTCAACTGATCATGACCGGTATCTACCAACGCTCATATGACATACAATACATAGAATACAAGCGAAAGGAACGGTCCAAACGGGATCGTTCTTTTCTGCATGATAGTCATATGTACAAGTGCGATAACAGATGCCAACATCGTCATCATCCACCCACCTTCCACGCCAAGAAACAATGTGCATACACCGATCAGTTTGATATCCCCTCCACCAAGACACGTCTCGCCTTTATACATATGCATTCCCCATGCCAATATGCCAAAGAACACCATCATACCGATTCCTTCCCCCAATCGCATATTGTTCCACTCTGTACATCCCCATATCAATATAAGCAAGGCATGACACAGATCCGGGATCGTACGGTCATAGAGATCATGGATGTTGAGAAACAATAGGATCGACCACACTACCGTGGGAAAGCCAAGCATACAAATGATTCCTGTGGATAACTCCGCTAACAGAACATCAATGGGAATGCGGGCATGGCAATGCCGACATCTCCCCTTTCCCATCAACCAACTCAAGATCGGGACCAGTTCATACCACGCAAGCATATGGCCACAAGCAGTACACATACTGCGTTTAGAATGGTTCGAAGTAGCCAAACGATATGCCAGGCAATGCACAAAGCTGCCAAGACAAGCCCCAAATAAAAAACGAATCCAACACATAGAGATCACCCCCCGCATCAGATTCGCTTCTTATGTCCATATTCCTCATGCCGTCTGCATGTTTTGTTCATGACTTCGGTGTAGATTATCCGCAAAGCCCGTCACGATACAAGCCGTGATCGTCACTACGATACCAAGGATCCCCGCGGACAGACCGTTATCCAACATCTGCTTTATGATCAAGAGTGCATCCGCACCATATAATACGACCCAGGCCGGAATACCTTTCTTATTTTGCAAGATCATACCGATCACATCAAATCCACCACCGGAACCGCCACCATTGAGTATCAACAATGTCCCTGTTCCGATCAACACGCCTGCCATCACAGCCGCCAAAGCATCCGGCATCTGCGGAAATAAAGTCATATGCCGAAAGAGAGATAAAAGATACGGAAACGAGAAGACACATAATACCGTCTTCATTGCAAATGCTTTACCAAGAACAAACGCCCCCGCAAGGAAGAGTACCGTATTCACGATCAGCACCAATACAGGCAATGACAGAGGTATAAATGTGCTTAAGATCATAGAAAGACCTGTCGTGCCACCGGACGCAAAACCACGCGGTACGATAATGGAACCAAAGGCCATAGCCGTCAAGGCATTTCCGATCAGGACCTGTAACACAGAACGAAGATCATGCATACGATATTCCCCTTTCAACTATGGGATATAATAAGGTACTCAGAAGTTTTTGACTGTAGTCTATGCTACAATTCGGTATTGGAGGAAATACTATGGCAATCTATGTGGATGAGAAATATTTTCCAATCTTGGCCGCTTGTGGAGAAGTAAGAAATTATCCGGAAGGAAGTACGATCTTCGTGCAGGAAGAGAAGGCAGATGAGGTGTATATCATTGAAAGTGGCAGAGTAAGGGCCGGAGCTTCTACGAAGGACGGTAGAGAGCTCACGTTTGAAGTATTGATGAAAGGTAGGATCTTCGGCGATGCTTCCTTCTTATCACATTCTGTACGAAGTGCCTCGATCACGGCCATTACCGATGCCCGTATCATCGTATGTACCACCGATGCATTGATTCCTCTTTTACAAGAACACAAAGATCTGCTCATGATCATGTTGCAGCATTTGACGGACACTTGCAGCACGCTTGCTCATCAACTCATCCGCAGCAACCTCTTTACCGCAGAACAAAAGATAGCGGATCTTCTGTTACAACTGAAAAAAGACTTCCGTAAAGACATCCCCTACACACATGAAGACATCGCCGAAAGCCTCGGTCTTAATCGGGTGACCGCTTCCCGTATCCTACATCGGATGAAAGACACCGGGATCATAGACTATGCCTACGGTACGATACACATCTTGGATACGAATAAACTAAAACACATCCTCAACAACAAGACCTCTATACACTAATACTCTTATCACGCAACCGTTCGATCGCCATGCACGCAAGCCCAATACCAAGCATGATACAAGCCGTATCCGCATCTATTTCACAAAGAACCCCCAACACGACCACCGCAATCCCCATGGCGACCCCCACACCTGTTAAGACCATATCCACGATATACCCCACCGTATGGTTTGGCTTACGTTCCTTGTACTCATTCTCCATTCCCATCAGTTTTTCCACCGATATTCCAAAGATCTCAGCAAGTTTGGGAATGGTGTTAATATCCGGACATGACAGATCTCGCTCCCATTTGGATACCGCTTTGTCTGTTACGCCCACTCTCTCAGCCAGCTCAGCTTGGGTCATTCCTCTTTCTTTTCGCAATGATGCGATCATCATACCAAGTGTTTGTTTTGTCATCTTCCGTCCTCCTCGATCACTACCATCGCATCGTATCACACTGTTTAAAATATCCTCAACCGACTACCGGTAGAATCGTGGATACCATTGGTTTACTCGTTATTCCTCAGCATTTACAGCACAAAAAAGGAACGGTCTCCCGTTCCTTTTCTTATTATTCCAGACCAAGTGCGTTCTTGACTGCTGTACGGATACCGTTGCAGGAATTTGTAGCACCGGATACAGCATCTGCTTCCAGATCCTGTGTCTCGATGAGAGAAGGAATGAACTTCTCTTCGGCACCGGCATAGATGTTAGGTGTTTCCTTCTGGTTGAGTACTTCGATGGAAGTGATGTTACCGTCTTTTACTGTAACTTCCACTTCGATCTCACCGTTGTTGCCCTTACCCTTACCTGTGTAAGTACCGTCCTTGAAGTTACCCTTGGCATCTTCTTTCTTGTCTTCCTTGTCCTTACGGTCAAATGCAACATGTTCTGTAAGACCGCCTCTGTCATTGATATATTCAATGGCATTTCTTGCGGATACACGACCGAAGACAACCGCTTCACCAAGACCTACAGAGTAGTAAGAACCCTGTGTATTACCGATGACTTCACCTGCGGCATAGAGACCCTTGATCGGTGCACCGTCCTTGTTCAGGACACGACCTGTTGTATCGGCCACAAGACCACCGAGCGTATCCATGACACCGGGCGTAACAGGTACGGCATAGAAAGGACCGTTGGCATATGTATCGGCCTTGGCAATGACTTCTTCGTTACCAATGCCGTCTGTCTTGAGATTCTTGACTGTTTCCACAAGTGTCTTGGCATCTACTTCCATCATCTTAGCCAACTCTTCGATCGTATCGGCCTTCATGACCATATCACTGTTGTCGATACCTGTCATACGATATTCATCAAAGAAGTCCTTCTCTTCGATCGCCATGAATTCACTGTAGATTGCTTCGTTGTAAATAGCGAATGCTTCCGCATCTGTCTGCTTCAGAATGTCTTCGGAGATACGTCTGTCGGAGCTTTCCTTACTGTACTCGTTTGTAAATCTCTTGCCTTCCTTGTTTACGAAGATGACACCGTTGTTCTTGATCGGCAACTGCATCTGGATGGAGAAAGGTACTACAGCCGAAGACAACTGGATAAGATCCATGTTAACCGTATCGGCACCAAGCTTCTCTGCCATCTTGATACCATCACCCATATTACCCTGAGAAGGTGCCATGTGGATGTTCTTAAGACCCGGCGCGATCTCAGCGATCATTTCTTCATTGCTTTCAAAACCACCTGTTGCCAAGATAACAGCACTTGTGTCGATCGTATATTCCCCTTCCGGTCCTTCTACCTTAACGCCGGATACACGACCGTCTTCATCCGCAATGATCTCTGTTGCCGGCGTATTGTAACGGATCTCGATACCGTTCTTCTCAGCCTGTTCCTTCAATACACGAACGAGCTCAACACCCGGGATCGTACCGTCTGTCGGACAGTGGAGATCATTGTAACGGATCTTGCCCCATTCTGAGCCAAAACCTTCCAGCCATTCAATGACATTAGGTGTTTCCATGGCTACTACAGCACCCATGCGCGGATCACCAAAGCCCTTACCGTTCTTATAAATACGATCTACAAGATCGATCGGCTTTTCCGGCTTCTTGTTCTGCTCTTCCATGAAACGGGAATTTGTGCAGTTCATACCACCGAAGGCCATTGTTGTACTACCGCCCGCAAAGGACATCTTTTCCAATACCACAACATTGTCAGCACCGTTCTCATGTGCTTCCGCAGCCGCCGCAAGACCGGCACCCCCGGCACCGACGATAACGATGTCATACTGTTCATTGCCGGACTTTCCTGTACCTGTGACACAGCCTGCCAGGGCAGATGTCAACATGGCAGCAGCCAATAAAAATGCTTTCTTCTTCATGTTTTTTCCTCCCATGATATGTTAGTTATTTATCAAACATATCAGCCCGAACAACTATACCATCCTGAACTTGTTCACACAACATTCACCCATTCTTTACATTCATATTTGTTATTTTAGCCAAAAACGCCGACTCTTTGTGATATTTGTCTGATTTGTATTTACGAATATTTTGGAAAAACAGGTATATATAAACGGTTTGCGTACTTTGTGAGTATGTGATTGAGATCGTACTCCGAAAACAAAAAGACCCTTGTATACAAGGGTCAATGTCTCTTATCGCTGTTGAGGTCATATATACAACGCATACCGATAGGCGCAAGATCGGGTTCATATGCATCTATCTCTTTGCATTCTTTGGCAATGGCAAATGCCAACTCACCCGTGGCAATGGTATAACAATCTTCATTGAGTTCTTTCTTCATCTCTTTGAGGATTGCATCCACGGCCCCGATATATCCGTATGTAAGTCCGGCCTGCATACCGGATACGGTATTACGGGCCAGGATCTTATCCGGTCTTCTGATCTCGATGCCCGGAAGCTTGGCGGCGGCTGCCTTCAAGGCCCCGGCCGAGATCTCAATGCCCGGCATGATGATCGTATATTCAAACACCCCACGAGCATCCACATGGTCGAATGTTGTAGCGGTGCCGAAATCGATCACGATACAGCTACGCCCGTACTTATGATGAGCAGCAGCCGCATTGACAATACGATCGGAACCGATCTCTTTGGCGTTTTCAAAACGTAACTGAATACCGGTCTTCACCCCCGGTCCAATCACAAGCGGTCGAATGGCAAACATCCTTTCTATCGCCCGTACCACATGTTCTGTCTTTTCGGGAACGACCGAAGCCACGATAGCATCGTCCACATCTCCGGTATTCAGATCATGTTCAAAAAGAAAACTTCTCATATATACTCTGAGTTCATCTGCCGTATGTGAAGCCACGGTAGATAAACGGAATGTGCCGAGCAGTTCTTCCCCTTTCATCAATGCCATACATGTGGTGGAATTGCCGACTTCAACAGTCAATAAGATATTCATAATGCCTCTACTTGATAATATTCATACGCTTGGCAGCCGGATACAAAGCCCGATACAAGACCGGAATCGCCACGATGGCAAGGATCATCTCCAGCACCATATTAGACGTGATCGTAGCCATCAAAAGCGCATAGATCCCTGTCATGTTCATGTTCAAAGCAGCCGCATAATCCTTCGCAAAGAAGACCAAGATACCACCAAGCACAAGCAATGTATGCATGACGGTACAAACACCGGCCGAGATCGCACACGGCAATGCAGTTCCTTTTGTATGCTTTGCCAGAGCTCTGAACAAAAGACCGGAACAAAGTCCCAGCAAGATACGCGGTACAAAACAGATGATGAGACTGTTGAAGTTACCGGAGATCCCGCCGATCGTGATGAACGGTGTGAATACGAACGATGTTACGGTAGGTGAAAATGTTGCTCGTAAGAAGGAAGTGAAGCCAAAGAGGAATCCCATAGCCGCACCGAAAGCAGGTCCTACCAAGATACCACCGAGAATGACCGGCAAATGCATCGTCGTAATGGACAATGCCCCCACAGGGATGTAACCGATCGGTGTGAAAGCCATGAGGACTTCCAGAGCAACGAAAAATGCTGCCAGCGTCAACTGCTGGATCTTCTGTTTGTTTCTTGTCATTTTTACCTCCTGCCGCTCACTTTGGATGCAGCGAATCATAAAGAAACAATAAACGAATTGGCAGTCTGCGTCACAATGATCGCAGCTGCGACTTTTCCATTATACAAAAAAAGAGAAGGAATGTTCCTCCTCATTTCCAGATCTCTTTCACTTCCGTATGAAACGGCAACACAAGATCAAAATCATTCTGCTGTACCAAACTCATCGCATCGGCCCGACTGCTGTGATGCGGATATACAACTCTTGCCGCTCTTCCTTCTTCCAACAATGCCGCCGCAAAAGAACCATCACGCTTGCGACCGGTCAAAACGATCCGCGCATCGTTCTTCAACATATCTCTCACAAACTCCCGATTTTCATTACGATCGAGATGCGTGTCGGCGATCAAAACAATGTCCGCATCTTCCATATTCGTACGCAACGCTTTCTCATATGCATACAAAAACTCCTCTTTACACGAAGCTGCGATCCATGATGTAGTCTCCAACATCTTCTCCTCGGCATTGATGAACCGCTCATCCAAAGCAATGGAATGATGTGGTAAAGCTCTGGCCATCAAGTACAAGATCTCGTTTCCTCGCCCAAACGTCTGTACCGGCAAGATCACCTTCTTGCCTTTCCGAATATATCCGGCTACCGTCTCAACCAACTGCGTCCGACGCTCATCCGCATGTTCCATACACTGATCATGCGCCATATCGATGACCGCCACATCCGCATGCATTCCCCTTACTTTGTCACAAGCATACAACACACTGTCATCCTGATAATCACCGGAATAAAAGTATGACCCACAGGCCGTCTCCAAATGAAACCAAAGCCCACCCGGACAATGCCCACTGCGACCGTACCTCACTTGTAATCCGGGCAAAGACAAAGAACCCGGTCCCGCTTCTTCTGTATATACGATATCGTCATATCTAAGATGCGCAAAGCGAACAGTCTGCGGTGATGCCACGATCGTACCGTGGAACCCCTTGTTGATCAAATACATTACAGCCCCGGTATGATCTTTGTGTGAATGAGAAAGAAACAAATAATCGGTATGTTGGGCTTCTTCTTCCGACAGATACGGTTCCGGATGTTCATCGGTATCCAAGATCCCGCAATCCATCATGCAATACCTGTCAGGCTTATACATGAACATAAAACAACTACGTCCATGTTCGCCATATCCCCCTTTTAGTTTTATGTTATTCATAGATATTAGTGTATCACTTTTTCATTGCCCATATCAAAAAAGAGAAGGTCTCCCTTCTCAGAATGACACAAAATGTCCATGGAAACGTCCCCGGGCAGGACCATGCGTTCTTACACGATAATGCCCTCCACTCTGTCTCCTTGTATTCTTGGCGACTTGGTCTTCCTTCTCATACAGTGAGAACTTTCCGTCCTCCCCCATACGGAACATACCTCTCTTCAACAAAGCACCGCAATTGGGACATAACGCAAAGCCTTCCAACGGCAGCTCGGCATCATCCGGATATGCTTCCATATATCCGCATACCGGACAATACATCCCTCTTACTTCCGCATTTACGGCAATAACATTTTTTTTGCTGTTTTCTTCTTTTTTCTTCTTTTTAAAAAAGTCGAACATATATGATCCTCCGTATTTCCGCTGTATTCTACAACAATCATATGAATACCATGCGAACTTTTGTTGAACTTACATCTGTGAAGCAAACAATCTTACGATGGAATAGAAGAAGCCGGCAAACGGCTTCGGCTTGGATTCTCTAAGCGTAACTTCATGACATTTGGCCATGGTCTCTTCCACATCCTTGAGAACATCTTGCACTGCTTGACAATCAAACATATAAGTTCCGTTCTCAAAATGCAGATAGAGTGATCTGTAATCCAAATTCTGCGTACCGACAACGGCAATATGCCCATCTGCCACAAATACCTTGGCATGGACAAATCCGGGTGTATATTCGTGGATGTGCACCCCACCCTTGATCAACACTTCATAATACGAACGGGTGATACCATATACGATCTTCTTATCCGGCACACCGGGAGTGATGATATGTACATCCACACCTCTTTTGGCCGCCAAGATCAAACAATTCACCATGTCGGTATCAATGATCAGATAAGGAGTCATGATATATACATAGTCATTGGCCCGATTCAGAATGTTCATATATATATTCTGACCTGTCAGTTCTTCATCGATCGGAGAATCTCCATAGGGGGCAATAAACCCATCATGGATCGTATCGTCCACCGCTTCGCCTTTGAATACCGTATAATCTTCATCTTCATGACGTACCGCATTCCAATTCGTCAAAAACATGACGAGATAACTCCATACGGCATTGCCCGTCACCCGTGTCACATTGTCTTTCCAATGGCCGTGTTTGGGATAAGCGTTGATATATTCATCCGCAAGATTGACACCACCTGAAAAAGCAACATTACCGTCGATGACCATGATCTTTCTATGATCTCTGTGATTCATGAAAATATTGATAAACGGTGATACACGGTTGAACGAAACGGCCTTAATACCTTTCTTTTCCAACACTTTTGTATAAGATGCCGGGATCGTCTGTAACGAACCCATATCGTCATACATCACCCGACATTCCACACCTTCCTTCACTTTCTGTTCCATGATATCCAGCATGGCATCCCACATCTTTCCCGGTTCAATAATGAAATATTCCATGAAGATGTACTTCTTGGCTTTCTTCATTTCTTCCAGCATAACCGGCCAGCCTTCATCACCCAGACCGTAATAATCAAAACCTGTATTGCGATATACCGGGAAGCCTTCGTTGACGATGTATCTGACCTGTGAGAAGAGGTCTTTATCCTGTTCTTTCACTTCCGCCAACACAGCCGGATCTTGTTTGTAATACTTTGCCGACTTCTTTGTTTCATCAATGACTTTATACAATGTTCCGGCTGTCAAAAGATCCGCCCCCAGGACAAGATACAGTAATGTACCCGGTACCGGAAACAGGACGATGATCAATACATAGATCATGTCAAAGGACAAATGTCTGCTGTTGCGTACGATATACAGTACGATGAATACACTGAGGATGCGTAATGCCGCTTCGATCCAAGCGGCCATGCCCACAAAATGTTTCAAGACTGTATATACGAGGAGAAATTCCGTAACGGCAGCGATCGCCACAACAACGATCCTGCCTATGATTCCTTTTGCGACTTTCATATATCCACCTCATTCAGTCCTAGTTACCATATCACAAAGAGCACCTCTATCGCACAGAAAAAAGTCCTTTGATCCAAGGACTTTTCACTGTTCTTTTCCAAGATGAAAGCAAACACATTTTCGTTTCTCGATCACATCTTTAACGATGCATTCCCCGCTTTTGGCCAATGTCCCACTGCTGTCACAGCACCGGGCCAAGTCAAAGGCCAGCGTTGGGGAGTTGAAACAAAGACGGTTATCCTGCAGTGTATAGGGAATACCGAGACTATCGGTATTGTCGGCATTCTCAAGAAGAAACAATTTCTTCTCGGGATCCAGATACATACGGATCTTACGGGGACAGCCAAGGGCTTCAAAGGTCCCTCTGTTAAAGCGTACGGTATGTCCCATTGTGTCCAGATACATTGTGGGAAAGCCATCACTGAAATATTCGCGATATCCTTCCATACATACCTCCTTCTCAGAATGCTTTGTTTATAATTGTTGTCGCATTGTTTTTTCCACTGCGTACATCACTCGGCGTTTTTGCAAAGCATATCTCATACTTACTGTATCCATAATACTTCAATTTGATGTGTTTGCCATCTTCTGTGATCTCAAAACCAAGGCTTTTCAATCCTTTTCTGGTGGTGGAGTCCAGGCCTTTGAAGTTCTTTAACAACCGCTTTACTTCTTCTTTTCTCTGTTCCAATGCACCGGTGCTCGGATTGCTCTCCAAGAACTTGGCCAATACATCATTTCTTCTGATACCACCAAAGTTATCAGGCATATCACGAAATGCTTTTTGCAAGATATCAAGGATGATCTCACGACTCTCACCATAGTACAGATCTTCCTCGGTGTTACACTTCAAATATCCTTCGTCTTTATGAACCAATACTTCACGATCATGGATCTCTTGCCTTAAAGACGCGATCATTTGATTTTTTTCTTGCAATTCCCGAAGTAACTTCTCCTGTTCCTCCATCATCATTTGATACAGTGTCTTGAAATCCTCGGCTGTCTCTTCACTTGCTTTACTTTGCTTATCCAGCATAAGACACTTTGTCTTTTCTCTTTGTTCAGCCAGTTCATAGCGAAGTACTTCCGCATATACCCCGTCCCATGTATAGAGAGGATCGATGGTCTTGGCGTTGGCATATTGCATCACTTGGCGCACGACCTTGCTGTATTGCACAACATCATATTCATCGATGCCATGATACAAGATGCGACGATGTCCATAAGAATCCTGAGGAAAGTAGATACCTATCGCTCCGTCATATTCATTCATACTGTCACAAGCAGTCCGAATGTCATATCCGTAATCCAGATTGGCCTGTACAAGTACATGGGCCACGCCTTTCAGCTTTTTGGCAAGAGCCAATACATCAAGAGGATCGGAATCGTACTTGGTGGAAGAAACGAATACGATCGGCAGTTTGTAGGATTCCTTACCGGTGACGACATCACCGATGATATCGGCATTCAGTGAAGTTATATACAACGGTTTCTTGTCGATCTTGAGGGCATTGTCGACTTCCAACCAATCTTTGTCGACCAAAAGACTGATGAAATGAGGAGCAGAATAATCTTGCGCGGATGTCAAAGCATCTTCACTGTAAGAACGCTGAAGACGGATCGCCAATGTATGATCGTTACAATGCATAATGTAGTCGGTATCCCAATGGATCCCGTTATGATCGCGCTTACGATAGCGTATGGCCCGGATATTGTTCCTTTGATCATGCATGATCGTAATATTGACTTTCTCATCTCCGAATGTTCCGGATGTTTCTTTGTTCCACCGGAAGTCATGGATGATATTTTCTTCATATGGGCTGGTACGGTTCCATTCCTCTACAAGATGCATCAGATCGTCACAAGTCACGAACGGTTTCAGAGTCAGCACGGTGGAAAACAACAACATATGATCACCTCATCTTCTTTATACGAAACATATCCTTTCCTACTTTGTATAGAAGCGATATTCCACAGTATCATCATCCGGTCGGTCGATCGACATACAGATCTTACAGAAGTAAGGACGATCTTCCATAGACAGATTCATTTGACTCAAAACAGCCATCAGGTCTTGGCATTCAAATCCCGTAACGTACAGTTTCTCCAAGACATCATCCAACTTGTCACATGCTTTAGGGTGTTCAGAACAGTTATACAATGTCACATTCAGATCGATATCGGTGATATCCGAATCTTCCGATAAAAGAGGCATGGAAACGATAAGATCATGGCCAAGATCTTCTTTCTTTTGCAAATCTTGCAATTGACGATCGATCGTCTTGACATGCTTGATACATTTCTCAAATTTCTGTTCCAGTACTGTATATATTGTCATGATGTCTTCTTCCGAAGGCATTTCGACGATCTTGAAATCAGCTTTGGAAATACACAGAGCATGACCGTCCTCGTCGATCATCCTTCTTTCATCGGCCATGGAATAGATCACCTGTGCATCTGTTTCTTGCATAACTTGGTCTGTCGTCCATGGTGTAAACGGTGAACATGCGTGATACACCTCTTCGTACGATCCCAGTTCGTTGGTATGCTTGAAGTTGCAGTGAAGGCAGATGCAAACACCGGAAAGATCGGGCAATATAACCGGCTTGAATACAAACGGAATAAAGGCTTTCTGCGTATATCCTTGTACTTCCAAGATTCTTTCCATGCGCAATTGCAATGCCGAAGTAAGATGGTCCATTTGCCATAAGGAGAGACGTTCACTCTCAAAGCGGCGTCCGGTATACATATTCCAAACATCACAAAACACATCCAGCAACCATTCGGCATATTTTCGGTAGCACGCATATCTATGGTACATGGTACGTATGAGCATATCTCGATATTCTGCTCGATAGGAATTGTTTTCGGTATCACTTCTCATCTTGTCACAACATTCCCGCAACATGTCGATGGAACGTTGCATCTTGGCATAGTATACATCCAACCGGTTCATCTTTTTTCCTCCTCCACTTCCAATCTTCTAGGCAATGTAAGAACGGTTCGGTATTCCTCATCACTGTACAAAGAAGCATCTTCACTACGATGGCATATGATCTTGGGGATATATCCTCCTTCATCAAACGGATCGAAGGCATTCAATGTTGCCACTGCCTTGTTATAATCATGTGCTCTATGCATGATCTCTTGGGCATCCTGGAAAACCGTAAATTTCAATGCCAAGGCCTTATCGATCGTATCGTCCTCATCTTCCGAATATGACGTATCCAACAAGATCACCATATCTTCTATACAGCCACCCGGTTTTTTCAACATAAATGTCAACGTAAATACAGCTCTGGTCATGCCGTCTTCTAAGAAATCCTGCAACATCTCGATCATTTTCTTCGATACGATATCGTCGGCCATGATCCTGCATACGATCTCTGTGTCGTTCTTCTTGACAACTTCAAATACAGGATACGGTTCCAATGCTTTGGCGATCGCTTCTTCATCCGGTCCTTCTTCACATGTGAAGCCTTTGTATATAAGCGGTGCGATCTGCTTGGCCAAACTCATCTTCCAAATATCCAAGGTACGCAAAAGATGCAGGAAGCTCCTATCGATACGGCAAAGTAACTCACGATGTCGTTCTTCATCCCGCGGTCCCAGACACGCCCTAACATCCTTTTCCATATGTGCGAATTCATCTGCGATTTTGTTACATTCCGCCAAAAGATCTTGTGGTGCCGGCATATCATCGGATGGGATATTAACCACGAAATTGTCTGTAGCCGGACCGAAGTGGATCAGCCCTCTTGCCTGCTTGGTATATGCATATGTATTGCGAATATAGAAGCCAAGACAACCAAAAGTGGAATTATAGAGATCGATCGGACCTTGGATATCATGCAAGGCCTCCATAAACAGATCGTGATATTCCTTGATCTCTTTCATATCGCAATGCAATACCTCCTGTGCATCGCATTGTTTCCAAATAAGATTCTTTTTATATACTTTCTTATATCCGTTTTTCTTCATCAGATGCATTCCCTCACGGCATCTTACCGTGATCGGTCGGAAACTGTTGTCCAACAAAGACTTCAAGAAGAACATCAAACTGTCGGGGATCCTACCACTCGTTTCCAAATCTTCCATATTATCGAAACCATGTCCCGGAAGATTTGGCAGACTGATATAGATGACGATCTTATCACCTGCTGTATCTACGTTACAAAGGATGTTGATGTCATCACTGTGCACATACTCATTAAAACTCTGTGCGATCACCTCATCCAGATCATCCGGATTGATATCCACAGGTATGAGTCCACTGTTCCAGCATGACACAAAAACATCCTTCAGATCATCCACAAGTTGCGAAACAAAACGATATTTAAGAGAAGCCGTCTGTAAAAACATATCAACGAGTTCTTTCTCTTTATCCGATGGAAAACATTTCGTTGACGCTTTTTTACCACTCCCCGCACCTCGAACAATACTTTCCACTTTCTCATAAAGATCGTTGGAAGCACTGCTGAAATCACTGTAATACTTGTTAATTATTGTGTTGTCCATATATATCCATTTCCCTTTCTGATACTTTAAAGATAACATATATATTGCCCAAAAAAAGAAACCTCTATGCATATATTCATAGAAGTTTCTTTTCTTTATCCATTATCATGTTCTTTTCGTTTTTCGTACTTTCTCTGTTCTCTTTCTTCATTGATTGCCACATATTCTTTGATCTCGGCCATGACCCTTCTTTGTTGTGACTCTGTCAACTGTTTAAACAATTCCAACATCTCTTCTGTTGTCATCTTACCCTCCTCTTTCCGGCATATACCCAATATGTGTCTTCTCTTCTACCGACATATGTTTCCTGTTCATATTCATCGATATACTGCCTCACCTGCTGAATGACATGTTCATTCTGTGTATATGTCATCTGTGGTCTTTCCGTATACGTACTCTGCATACCCTTCACCTCACACCTTTAGAATATGACTATCACTTCAGTCTAGTGTACATGACTGTGTACTGTAAAAGAAAAACCTTTGCACAAATGTACAAAGGCTTT
>X413_Lion__coassemble_106_pt1 | contig 14359 bp, 17 predicted proteins | sample X413_Lion__metabat2_high_PE_002 | metagenome-assembled genome bin X413_Lion | reverse complement strand
TATATCCAAAAAGGTGTTGAAGGCACAGGCCACCAACACCAGATTATATAGAGCCTTTTTACAACTCCGGATTTTTATGCTTTACGACCTGCAACGAGATCGTATTTTCCAATCGGCATATCTCCACTCCGGCAGCCTTCAACATCTTTTTAGAAGCGATCGTCGAAGCACTGTCCGCATATTTATCGGACTCATATACGATCCTGCGAATACCGGACTGAATAATAGCCTTGGCACACTCATTGCACGGAAACAACGAAACATAGATCGTGCATCCTGAAACAGGCCACTTGGAATTAAGGATCGCATTCAGCTCCGCATGTACAACAAAGGCATACTTGCTGTCAAGCATATCCCCAACACGACCCCATGGAAACTCATCATCCGAGCATCCCTTCGGCATCCCATTGTAGCCAACAGACACGACCCGATGATTCTCATCCACAATGGCCGCCCCTACTTGAGTGTTGGGATCCTTAGAACGCAATGCCGAAAGATGGGCCAACCCCATAAAATACTCATCCCAACTCAATACGTCCTCACGCTTATCCATTTAAGTCCTCCATCTGCAGAGCCGCCTCCAAATAAGAGATACCGTATATATGATCCAAAGACTCTGCTATTTTCATACTATGACCATGCATACCTGCTTTATCATATACCTGCAGCACATTCAGATCACTTGCCGCATATACGTTTTGACCGTCCATATTCCAATTCACCCCTGCCAAAGCAACGATGCCGGCCATATAGACAGCCGCCGCCAAACGCCAATTACGGGTAATGCTCTTATCATTGTCTTTTAACAAAGATGCAGTGAGGAAAAGACCCGTGATGAATCCACCCAAATGCGCTTGCCAAGCAATCCCCGGCATGAAATTGATCAATAGGTTCACAAACAACGTAGACAGAAGATCTCTGCGTAAGAACGGATCTCGCAAAAGACCGCCTCTGGCCATGACATAGATCATACATGCCATGATCCCATACAAGCCTCCGGACATACCAACCGATACGACCGAACCGTTGCTTATAAGAACAAACAAGGACCCACCGATCGTAGACCCGAGAAGGATCGTCGCAAACTTCCTTGTACCAAGCCGCGGTTCCAGTGCCATACCCATATTGTACAAAGAGAAAAGATTCATCAAAAGATGCAGGATACTGCCATGTAAAAACATAACCGTTAAAAGACGCCACCACTCTCCGGCCAATACGAACGGTTTATAGAATGCTCCACAACAGATGGCTCTCTCTGCAGAATTGCTCAACGGTACGAACTGCTCCACCACAAACATGATCACAGCCATGATCATCACCATCATCACCGCCGGCATTCTATGAAACATCTCCTTAAAGCGTCGCATCTTCCTTCTCCAAGATCTGCAACAGATCCTCAAAATACTGTGGCAACGGTGCCTCAAACACCATCGTTTCCCCTGTACGTGGATGAATGAGCGTCAGCCGGTTGGCATGCAGGACCTGGCCCTGCGTATCAATATATGGGCACTTACGACCGTACTTTTCATCCCCCATGACCGGATGATTGCAATACTTCATATGCACGCGGATCTGATGCGTACGACCTGTCTCCAGACTGCATTCAATGTATGTAGCATTTTTAAAACGCTTCAAAACTCTGTAGTGGGTCCTGGCCGGCTTGGAATTAACTTCAGTCACAGCCATCTTTTGACGATCTCGGCGATCTCTGCCGATCGGTGCATCAATAACAGCCGCATCACTCTGCAAACGTCCTACAACGATGGAGCGATACTCACGATGACACGTCTTATCCTCCAGTTGTTTGGCAATGCAACGATGAGCATCATCGTTCTTGCATACAACAAGACATCCGGTCGTGTCTTTATCGATACGATGCACGATGCCCGGTCTGATCTTACCGTTGATGCCGGAGAGATCCTTGCAATGATACAACAAGGCATTGACGAGCGTCCCGCTGTATACGCCCGGTGCCGGATGAACGATCATACCCTTGGGCTTATTGATGACGATGATGTCACTGTCTTCGTACAGAATATCCAGAGGAATATCTTCCGGCTTGACACTGATCTCTTCATTTTCAGGGATATCCGCCGTTATCTCATCCCCGGCAGAGACCTTGAAACTACTGCGTACAGCCTTACCGTTTACAAGCACTTTCTTATCATCACACAGCTGCTGTACACGCGTACGCGACAGCTCACTTGCTTCGCTCAGATAGCGATCCACACGAAGTTCACCCTCCAACTCAGCAATAAACGTCTCTCTCATTTACCTTCCTCCTCTGTAAATGCAGACACGGCAAGCAGGAACACCCCAATGCACAATGCCACATCCGCAATATTGAATACCGGAAATGCATATCCGAATATATTGAAACTCAAAAAATCACGCACATATTGTAAAAAAAGACGATCGATCAAGTTGCCGGCCGCACCTCCAAGCATCAACGCCAAGGCAATACGAGTCAATCCCACCGGCTTTTTGACCGTCAAATACCAGATCAAGACACCCACAGCCACAGCCGAAACAAGAGCCAACACCCCTGTCATGCCCGAAAACATAGACCAGGCCGCCCCGGTGTTCTTCAAATAGACAAGTGAAAAGAATCCCTTGATCACAGGTACATTGTGCAAAGAAACATTTGTTTGGATCACGATCTTTGTGATCTGGTCAAGCAGGATCACCGTTGCTGCAATAACAAAGGCCATCAGCGCTTACCTCTTTCCGTGAATACCGCAAAATGTTCCAATTCGTACGGTTCAAACCTTGTTGCATTTTTCTCATACGCCTTGGCAAAATCGTCCGCTGTATACTCTTCCTCCAAACGGGCCGCAAGTCTTTGCTTCAGCACAACACTGTCCTCATGCTTAAAGGCACCATGACGCACTCTGTTCACCATTCCATCCGCACCGGCCAAAACGACCTCATATTCATAGTCCAGATCATCCTGTAAAGAAGCAATCAGATCGTCACCTGCCTCCTTCATACAGAAAGGCAGATCGCTACACTCAAAACAGTCATCGATCTCGACCAGAAACAGATCAAGGATCCCTTTTTGTACGAATGACACCGTCAAAACATTTTTCCCGGCCGCTCTACATTCTTCCTTTGTCCAGATCTCATCCTTGAGAATGAAGAGAAACACATGGTTTTTGTAATCAAGCCAGATGCCGTCTTCGGCAGCATCTTCCAATTTATCGTTAATGTTGTAAATATTCATATCATTATAGATTTTAGCATAGAAACCACACGTAAAAAAAGACTTCCGCCGTACGGAAGCCTCAGCCCTTGTATGCTTTCAAAGCATGCGCGATCTGATCGGGACAGGAAGTCGGTTTAGGCCCGCAGGTAATACCCTCAAGATCAGAGATGACCTCATCCACAGGTCTGCCCTTTACAAGAGCAGAGATGCCTTTGAGATTACCATTGCAACCACCGATCACTTCCAAAGATGCAATCGTATCGTCATCATTGATATCAAAGATCATGCGGCGGGAACATACTCCCTTTGGTGTGTATTCAAAATGCTTCATGGTCGTCCTCCTTTCGCTATCGTACCACGATTTCCGACAATTGTGCACATTCAGCTTTTTTGTGCTATATTCTGCCTGTATGGAAATAACAGAATTTACTTGGCCCGTGCAACAGGCACTGGCAGATATGCACATTGAAAAACTATCGGAAGTGCAACAATATATCCCCGCTTTCATGAGCGGCAAAGATTACCTTATCCAATCTCCCACAGGATCAGGCAAAACACTGGCATACCTTTTGCCGATCGTGGAGCGGTTGATACCCCAAGGGAAAGGAAAACATTTTCCGCAAGCACTCATCCTTGTGCCGACAAGAGAGCTGGCTTTACAGACGGCTGATACTGCCCGTAAGCTGTTGGCAACACAAGAAGGTATCCGTACCGCCGTATTAACAGGTGGGGTGGATATCAAGATCCAGATCCAAACATTCAAAAAAGGTGCTGACATCGTGGTCGCCACCCCGGCACGTCTTCTCGATCACATCCGACGCCATACATTCAAGCCAAAAGAATGCACGACGCTCGTCCTGGATGAAGCAGATGTCATGCTTTCCATGGGCTTTGAAGAAGATGTTCGCAAATGCATCACCGCTCTTCCCGAACACCAAACCATTCTTTGCAGTGCCACATATACCCCACAAATCGAAAAGCTTTCCCAAGCCATCCAAAAACATGCCGAAAAGATCGTGATCGGACATTCGGATATGCTTGCTCAACGTACAACATTCACCTTTGTCCGTACCACCGAAAAAGCTAAGCCGGATGCACTGTTGCATTCCTTGCAAAAAGACTTCAAGCAATGCCTGATCTTTGCCAATACAAAAACAACCGTCTCATTCCTTGCTTCTCTTTTAAAGAAACACGACATTCCCGCCGAAGCGTTGCACAGTGAAGTGGAAAGCAACGACAGAAAAAAGATCCTGCGATCTTTCCGAAACGATAGCCTCAGGATCCTTGTTGCCACAGATATTGCCGAACGCGGCATAGACATTCCCAACGTGGACCTATTGATCAATTATGATATACCGGACAGTGATACCACACTTTTGCATCGCTGTGGACGCACTTCCCGAGCCAACACATCCGGTCGTTGCGAGATCTATGTCACGCCTCGTGAAAAAAGTCGCATCCCCACGATCCGCAAAATGTTCACCGATCGCTGAGCATTCGCTCCATCGGTCTGTATCGTCCGTCTTCATTCGTTAAAGAAAAACCGTTCTTTTGCCAAAACGCAAGACTTTGGGGATTGCCATGATCCACCGCCAGCCTTACTTTTTCAAAACCATGTGCCTTGAGAGAAGCACAGAGATCGGCTACGATCTCCGAACCAAGACCATGATGCTGTTCTTCGGCCTTTATCATAAGAAATCCGATAAAGGCCGTTTTCTTTTGCGGATAATGCACGATCAAATCCATGACGGCGATCAGATCGTCACGATCAAAAAGCCCCATGTAATACTTGTCCTTTTTCTCCACCCCGGGTGGCACAGCATGCATATCGTTCTGTATGCTCATGTAATCTGCCACCGGTGGATGATATTTGTAAAATAGAGTGTTTCCGGCCGTCAGACCCAAAATGAGATCGATGTCTTCTTCCCTCAGTTTTCTTATCAACATTGCTCTTCCTCCAAAAAAAGCAGGCTTTTCACAGCCTGCTGTATTGCTTATCAATAATTCTCTTTCTTCACTTCGAAGTAAGACTGCGGATGTCCGCATACCGGGCAGACCTCCGGTGCTTCCTTAGCCTTGACCGTATATCCGCAATTGCGGCACTGCCATGTGACCTCATCCTTCTTTACGAACACTTCTTTATTCTGAAGATTTTCCAGAAGCTTTCTGTAGCGCTCCTCATGTCCTGCTTCAACACCGGCTACGCCTCTGAACTGCTCGGCAATGTCATGGAAACCTTCTTCATCAGCCTCCTGTGCAAACTGCTTATACATCTCAGTCCACTCATAGTTCTCACCTTCATAAGCTTGTTTAAGATTATCGGCCGTATCGTGGATCGCACCACCCTGCAACAACTTGAACCACATCTTTGCATGTTCCTTCTCATTCAAAGCAGTCTCCTGGAAGATCGCCGCGATCTGCTCATAACCTTCCTTCTTGGCCTTGGATGCAAAATAATCATACTTATTGCGTGCCTGACTTTCTCCGGCAAATGCTGTCTGCAGATTTGCTTCTGTCTTAGAACCCTTGAATTCTGTCATAATCGATACCTCCTGTTTAATATTATCTTAATACGATATGTAATGGGTTTCAAACGATATGAACAAACTTTCACAAAGAAATCACATGGCACCACAGGATGAGATCTCATATGTGAGGTCATCCAGATCAATGACGACCGCTGTTCCATCCGCAAAAACAGATCTCTGCCGCGTACCTTCTTCATTAAGAATTTCAAAGGATATCATAGCCTCCATACCACATTGTTCCTGAAGATCCTGTACGATGTGACAACGCTTCACAGCTTCCTCCATGGATCTGTCATCGTTGCCAAAAGCACCGTCGGTATTGGGATATGCCCCTTCCCGTACAAGATAAGGTGCACCGGCATTGAGCAATGCATAAAGCATATAATCATATCCATCACCCTTTTCCATCATCCAAGGCACTGTCAAACAATCATGGTATACAAGAGAGAACAGTGGCACCGGAATGCCGTATTTGGCGGATCCGGGGGCGGACATTTGTTCCTCATATGGAGCATAATGAGTAAACACAAGATCACTCATCGCCCAATCCGCAGCTTCCTCGGAACTTGGCATGATGCCATGGGCACTCAACCAAGCAAAGCACTGTCTTCTGTACTCATAACAATCCCGACGCGTCATGATATGTTCCGATTCATAGCATTCATCACCGTCATTGCATGTGAATACATCAAGGTATGCCCCATCCAGATCGACACCGTTGGCCGCTATTGACGCAAAGTTTCTCTTTACATAGTACAAAGCCTGAGAGGCACAAAGATATGACTGTGCCCCACCGGCCCAGATCGCCTGCTCAAAGATTTCACCGTCTTCTTTACGTATTGCATAATCCGGTGAAAAAGACGGCGCAGTACGATAGTAGTCACGATACTGATCATGAATACCAAACATACCTCCGCTTTTTTTGACCGTATCGCTCAGTTCTTTCATGCCGTTCCAACCACCGGCTTCCACACAAGCCGGACCATAGTCAGGATGGGAATTGTCATATCCCGGCTGTGCCCAACCATCAAGATGGAGATAGATCTTGCGGGCTCCGTGCTTGGCAAAGTCAACGATCTGCTTTGTGCGCTCTTCAAACGACACAAGAGCAGTGTTGTTCTCAGGATGTTCAGCATCATAAAACCGGGAATCCGGTCGGATCACGGCTTTGATGCCAAAATGGACAAAAGACGATCCATTCAGCGAAGCCACGGCAGGATTACGCAATTCCTTCTCACGAAGCGTGATCAACTTTCCATTCTCTTTTACATATTCACGATAGAGGCCCGCCGCCTTTGTCTCGTTCATATCATTGCGGAATGTATAGCGAAGAATTCTTCTGTCCATTTTACCAAGAGACGGGATCAGCCACTGCCCGACCGTAACATCACCACCGGCCTCATGCTCGACATGCATCCCGGCATCCCACGGTGTCAAAGAGATCGCAATATATCCCGCTTTCCCTTTGATCTGAGCAAACCACGGCATATAGCATCCGGCCGTAAGGAACATACCGTCAAAGTCGATTTTTTTCATAGCCGTCTGCCACCCGTTGGGAACCCTCAAGCCAGCTCTCATGTTCAAAAGTGTATACCAACTGCGATCGATCTTGCCAAATTCCATTGTTCCCGGCCACAGTACCTTATCGATCTTCCTGTTCTGTTCCAACGGGATAAACTCGCACCATACATCCTCCGTGCAAGCCTCGATCCATACCTTTGTCACAAATCTTACACCATCCAGAGCATACTCCATGCGAATCCCTTCACCCACCCCGCAATGATATGCTTTCGAATATACTAACACATCCGCAAGGTCATGTTTCATCCCTTCGATCATGACAGAGCCGGCACTTGCAAAACGCCACTCTTCCCCATCATGGACGATCGTCCTTACAATGCCTGCTTCATCTGTCCTAATGACTGTACTTCCTACTTTGATCTCGATCATACTTTCCCCTTCCAAAAAGAGCGGTCTTACCGCTCTTATTTCTTACGTACAGGCATTATAAACCAGAATGTGCTTCCTTCATTCACCTTCGACCTCACACCATACTTCAGATGATGCAGATCCAAGATCTGTTTGGCAATGGCCAAGCCGATACCCGACCCCTGTACAGAACGCACATGTTGCTTATCGATCTTATAATACCTTTCCCATATATCTTTCAATTTATCTTCGGGAATACCCTCCCCAAAGTCCTGAACTTCGACTCTGAAGCCTTCTTTTACTTCTTCTTCACGAATGATGATATGCTTCACGTTTCCGGAATAATTGATGGCATTTGTAACAAAATTGTTGAATACCTGCTCGATCCTTTGCAGATCGCCATATACCGGAGCATGCTCAACCGTCTGAACCTCAATGACAAAACCATCCTGATACCGATAGACGTCATATTTCTTCATCTGTGATACGATCATCTCCGTCAGATCAAACGGTGACTCCTTCAATACGATCTTATTTTCCTGCATACGAGAAAGATCGAGAAGGTCATTGACGAGTGTATTCAATCGCTTGGCCTCATCAATGATGACTTGCAAATTCTCATCTGTCTTCTCTCCCGGCAAATCGCGCATCATCTCACCATAACCTGTGATCATCGTAAGCGGAGTACGCAGATCATGAGATACATTGGAAAGGAGGTCCCGTTTGGCTTTGTCAGCCTTCTGAATATCCGCCGCCGCTTCTTTCAATGTCATATTCAATTCCTGTGCCTCTCGATACCGGTTGGTCTTCGGATCTACTTCATAGCATCCCGACGGTAATCGCTTGGCCGCTTCATTGATTTTCACCAAAGGATCGGTGATCCCGTGATAGATCACAAATGTCAGTAACAATACCCCCAATAAGATCATCACCGATATATAAGACAATTGCACAGTCAATGTCTTTATCGTTGCACTGATCGGAGAGATCCCCGTGGAGATCATAATGACCGCGTTGCCGGACTCACCACTGACGATCCTTGTATAAAAAATATTCTTCAAAGGTTCATCGGTAGCCGCCGAAACATAATCACTGTCCAATACCGTCATATATGTACGATTGCGACTGATCCTTGCATATCCGATCATCGTATTTATCTGTTCCGTAGACAAATCCGAAAAAGCTGTACAGCCTTGATTCTGGATAATAGACGGAACACCATCGTACTTAACAACGACACAGGCATCATTCTGCATCATCGTCAAAAGCAAGACATCCTCCAGCTGATCGGAATCAATGGCATGCGCAATATCATCTCCGATACTGCGGACAGATTCCATCTTCGAACGCCGATACATCGGTTCCAATAAGACGACCTGAAACAAAAACAGAAGACCGATCAAAACTCCCGCAAAAATCAAAAGATATTTCCCGATCTTCCAACGCAAACTAGCTTTCTTTTTCAAAGCGGTATCCCACACCTCTCAACGTGACGATGTACTTTGCATAATCACCGAGATTTCTTCTCAAAAGCTTGATATGTGTATCCAGTGTTCTGTCATCACCGAAGAAATCATAACCCCAAACATTCTGCAACAACTGCTCTCTTGTCAAAGCAATGCCGGCATTCTTGGCCAAATAGGCAAGAAGCTCATATTCTTTCGGAGAAAGCTGTACTCTCTCCCCGCGGATCGTAACAGTGCGGGCAGAGAAGTTGATCTCCATCTCACCGACTCTCATCACTTCACTGCCGGAATCCCCGGCATTCACTCTCTTCAAGATCGCATGAATACGCATCATCAGTTCCTTACTGGAGAACGGCTTAACAACATAGTCATCCACTCCGATGTCAAACCCATGAATCTTATCATACTCTTCTCCCAGTGCCGACAACATGATAAACGGCATATCCGGTTTAAACTTTTTGATCTCCTTCACGGCCGAAAAACCATCTAGATTCGGCATCATGATATCCATAACACAAAGATCGAAGTTCTCCTTTTCGCACTTTTCAACAGCTTCCAACCCATCACAAGCTTCTTCTGTCTCAAATCCTTCATAATGTGCATATTTGCATATCATATTGCGGATCTTTTCTTCATCATCTGTAATTAAGATCTTTGTCATAAAATCACCTCTGTTTTCATGATAATGCAGAAATGTGAATCCATCGTGAAAATTCCGACGAACTCACAAAAACATACGCTCATTATGCCACTGAAGTATGAAAAAGAACAGTATATTCACATGTATCTCGTTTGTTCGTCAAAACAAAAAGTCTTCCTTGCGGAAGACTCCGATCACTGCAACTTTTCAATGATGTCCGCTGCCGGATCCAACTCTTTGATCTTCAATACTTCGATCGTACCTTCATCACTTGCTTTGGCGATACGGGGATCGAGCGGTACCTGAGCCAACAAAGGCAGACCGTACTTTTCTGCAGTCTGGGCCGCATGAGACTCACCGAAGACATACATCTTCTCACCACACTTCGAGCATTCCACATAACTCATGTTCTCAACAAGACCAAGAACATGGATATTCATGGAGGAAGCCATATTGATCGCCTTCTCAACGACCATACCGACCAGTTCCTGCGGTGTCGTCACGACCACGATACCGTCAAGCGGCAAAGACTGGAAAGCCGTCAACGGAACATCACTTGTTCCCGGAGGCATATCCACAAACATATAGTCCACATCATCCCAGAACACATCCGTATAGAACTGCTTCAGGATATTTGCCACCATCGGTCCTCTCCAGATGACCGGTGTCTCATCCGTATCCAACAACATATTGGCAGACATGACTTGCATGCCACGCTCTGTAACAGCCGGATAGATGACAGTACCGTCGCCTACGGCTTTATCATGGATACCGAATGCCTTTGTCTGGCTTGGACCTGTGATATCACCGTCCAAGACAGCTGTACGGTATCCTCTTCTCTGCATCTCTGCTGCCAAGAGAGAGGTAATGAAACTCTTGCCGACACCGCCTTTACCGGAAACGATGCCGATCATGTGCTTGATCTTGCTGCGGGAGTTGGCTTCCACTTTCATAGATGCCTGTCCTCTGCTACTGCAATTGGCAGAACAGCTCTCACAGTTGTGGCTGCAAGTTTCAGGGTTCTGATTCTCACTCATCTTAATATCTCCTTTAGTCGATACACCTTATGATAGCAGATTCACGGCATTTTGCACGTTCTATGCCGAAGCATTCCGCTTAAGATACGAAATTTTCCGCTGACATGTGAAATGCATCGTGCTAGAATATTCGCGTTAATTTTTTAAGGAGGCCATTTTATGGCAGGTTATGTAGTAGTCGGCACCCAATGGGGAGATGAAGGCAAAGGCAAAGTCGTCGATCTCCTTGGCAAGAATGTCGATATGGTAGTTCGTTTTCAGGGCGGCAACAATGCCGGTCACACAGTCGTCGTCAACGGAAAAAAGACGATCCTTCACCTTCTTCCCAGCGGTATCCTCAATCATGATGCATTATGCATCATCGGTCCGGGCGTTGTCGTTAACCCATTCGTTCTTTTTGAGGAGATCGATATGCTGGAATCACAAGGCGTAAAGTGCGATCACATCCGCATCAGTGACAGATCACATCTTCTGATGCCCTATCACGTAAGACTGGACAAATTGGAAGAAGGCAGAAACAGCAAGTACCGCATCGGCACAACAAAGAACGGCATCGGTCCGTGCTATGCCGACAAATACACAAGAGTCGGCCTTCGTATGTGCGACCTTCGTGATTGGGATGTCTTCTGTGACAAGCTTAAAGAAACACTCATCATCAAGAATCTTGAGATCGAGAAAGTATACGGTGGCGAACCGTTCGACTATGATGAGCTCGTGACTCGCTTTGCCGCCATCAAAGACCGTCTTACGGCCATGATGTGCGATGCATCCGATCTTGTCAACAAAGCTCTGGAAGAGGACAAGACCGTTCTCTTTGAAGGTGCCCAGGCAAATATGCTGGATATCAACTACGGTACATATCCGTTCGTCACATCATCATCTCCCACTGCCGGTGGCGTATTGACGGGTGTTGGTGTCGGCCCCAAAGCCCTGGACCATATCATCGGCATCGTCAAAGCATATTCCACACGTGTGGGCGAAGGCCCGTTCGTTACCGAACTCCTTGATGAAACAGGCACATACCTTCGTGAAAAAGGTGCTGAATACGGTGCTACGACCGGTAGACCAAGACGTGTCGGTTGGCTGGATCTTCCGGTCGTAAAACAGGCAGCACGCATCAACGGCCTCACGGAGATCGCCATCACTAAGATCGATGTACTATCCGGCATTCCCGAACTTCCTGTATGCATTGGCTATGAGATCAACGACCACAAATATGACACGATCCCCGCATCTCTCAAAGACCTTGCGGTCGCAAAGCCGATCTGGAAAGTATTCCCGGGATGGACAGAAGACATCTCCGCGATCCGTACATTTTCCGATCTGCCGGAAAACTGCCGCAACTACATTCGTTTCATCGAAGAATACACCAATACGAAGGTTGCCCTTGTATCCGTCAATCCGGAACGTGAAGGAAACATCATCCTTTCTGACATCTTCTGATCATCATGCCGCTAAGGCTATATTTTGCATATGATAGACATATACCGGATCATACTCGTTGACGCCGATCATAGTTTTGATGTATCGGATATCCCCGAAATCGACGCTGTCATCTCCGATATTTCCAAAGAACTTCTCTTCGACCCTATCCATCCCCTACGGATCCATAACAAGGCCATTTACATTTCCGCCAAAAGCAGAGCATACATCCGCCGTTGTCTCATCGCCATACAATATGACATATCTCATCATCAAAGAATATTGACAAGAGAAGATACGGAATTGTTCCTCAATGACCCTATAGAATCTCAGAGCATCCCATCGTGATGCTCTTTTTAATTCCATGCCGATAGTGAGACCTCTTCCTGATCGATAAACGATACAAAATAAATTTTCAATAAAGCATAATGTTATTATTGTGAAAACAAGCGGAATAATACGACAAAGATATATCGTAAACTGTTTGATATATGAGAATACAATGCATATGCAGCCCATGCCCAACTATATGACATCTCTTTGCCCGTTCTCTTCTTTTCCTGTATAATGCCCCTTCGAAAGGGGATTTTATGACTCGTTTTAAAGATTTCACACATAAATGGATCGGCACACGGGCCTTCTATAAAAGCGTCCTTTATATTGCGATCCCTCTCATCATCCAGCAGGTCGTCACAAGTTTTGTAAACATGCTGGACAACATTATGGTTGGCCAGACCGGTACTCTGCCGATGAGTGCCGTCTCCATCTCCAATCAGCTGATCAGTGTTTTCACGCTTGCCATGTTTGGTACGATCTCTGCCGCCAGTATCTTTGGAGCTCAGTTCTATGGCAAAAACGATCATGACGGCGTCCGCAATTGTTTGCGCTTTAAGCTTGCGGCTTCTTCCGGTATCGTCATTCTTTTTACAGGTATCTTCCTATTGTTCGGTGAGAAACTTGTTTCACTGTTTCTAAATCCCGGCACCAACACACCGGAGAATATCCAACTTACACTGCAGTATGCTTTAAGTTATATATGGATCATGTTGATAGGCTTTCTACCGTTTGGGCTTTCGCAGAGCATTTCGTCCTCCATGCGTGAAGCAGGTGAAACAAGACTTCCGATGACAGCCAGTTTGATTGCCGTAATCGTTAACTTCATCGGGAATTCCATCCTCATCTTCGGTCTGCTTGGCATGCCGGCTATGGGGGCGGCAGGGGCAGCGGTGGCAACGGTCATCTCCCGTTTTGCCGAACTGGCGGTCATCCTGATCGGTGCCAAGCGGAGCAAGGAAAGATTCCCGTTCTTTGCGCATGTTCTGAAGGGATTCCATATCCCCGGTACACTTGTTAAGAATATTATCCTCAAGGGCATGCCCCTGATTGCAAATGAGATCCTCTGGTCTATCGGAATGGCTGCCATTGCCCAATGTTATTCCGTACGTGGTATCGATGCAGTGGCTTCCTACAACATCACCACGACGATCGAAAACGTATTCTTTGTCTTCAATATTGCCATCGGTGATTGCATCTCCATCATGGTCGGTCAAAGACTTGGTGCAGCCGATCCGGAAGGTGCGGTGGAAACAGATAGAAGACTGATCGTATTCGCCGTACTTGTGTCTTTGGGGCTTGGCGTGATCTTGTTCTTTACCGCACCGATCTTTCCGTCATTCTACAATACAACTACGGCCATTCGTTCCGATTCAGCTGGGATGTTGAAGATTTACGGGCTTACATTGTGGATCTCAGCGATCTACAATGCAAGTTACTTTACCTTGCGATCCGGTGGTAAGACCGTGATCACGTTCTTGTTTGACTCCGTGGGAACGATGCTTGTTTCCTTTCCGACCGCCTTCATCCTGGCTCATTTCACCGGATTCAACATCATCACAATGTATCTGATCCTACATCTGTTGGATCTCTATAAAGTGATCCTCGGCATCTTCCTTGTCCATAAACGTATTTGGGTAAATGATCTAGTATCTGCTCAATAAGTGCAAAGCCGTTCATAAAGAGCGGCTTTTTACATCTAAGCAACGAAAAAAGACCGCATTTCTGCAGTCTTCCATGATTATTCGGTTCTATATAATCTGGTGTTGGTGGCCTGTGCCTTCAACACCTTTTTGGAT
>X413_Lion__coassemble_105_pt1 | contig 14443 bp, 13 predicted proteins | sample X413_Lion__metabat2_high_PE_002 | metagenome-assembled genome bin X413_Lion | reverse complement strand
CGGAAAGAAGACCCGCATATGTCTGATCCGCAAAGACCGTACCATCCGCACCATCTTTGTAAGTGACCGTAAACTTCTCTTCGTCCTTATCCGGTGTGCCGTTTCCGTTGTTGTCCTCTGCCCAAGTTGCTGTATAAACCGCATTTCCTGTGACAGCCGGAGTCACATCATGATCCCAACCTGTGAAAACAAAACCTTCACGTTCCAGAGACCCTTCAAATCCGGGTGTAAGATCGCCCTGCTTCAGTCCTTCTGTAACTTGATCCGGGAACAGTGCTCCATTCAAGCCGTCTTTATAAACCACACTGTACTTTTCTTCCGTTTCATCCGGAATACCATTTCCGTTCTCATCAAGTGCCCAAACTGCTGTATATGTCATTGTCGGTGCATCTGTAACAAGTTCGCTGACAGCCGGTTCCCAACGTAAGAAGATATGACCCGGAGCTGTCGGAGCCTCCCCAAATGCCGGTGTAGGTGTACCTACAAGCAAGCCTTCATACACTCTATCTTCAAATGCGACCATGTGATCCAAACCATCAGTATAGATCACTGTGTGCTTCATCTCATTTTTATCCGGGATACCGTTGTTATTGACATCAACTTCCCAAACGGCAGTATAATCTGCATTTGCATTTACTACCGGAGCAATCGTCGGTTCCCAGTGATCAAAGACGAATCCCGCTCTCTTCAACTCACCGTCATATTGCGGTGTAACAGTGCCTACGAGAATATTTTCGAACTTCTTATCCGCGAAGACCGTTCCGCCAACACCATCGTGGTAAGCCACATAGAACTTTTCATCTTCTCTGTCCGGAATACCGTTGTGATTGAAGTCTTCTGCCCAGATGGCAGTATATGTAATAACATCACCATTTTGCGGTGCATTTACCTTCTCCACGGAAATTGCCACATCCGGCGTCCATCCTTCAAACAGATGATCTTTGTATGTCGGCTGACCTACAAATACCGGAGTCAGATCGTGTTCCTTCAGTCCTGTTGTCTTCTGAGGAGCAAATGCCTTGTTATTAACACCGTCCACGTACTGAACTGTAAATCTCTTTTCAACCGCATCGTCAGTTCCGTTTCCATTTGTATCTTCAAGCCACTGTGCAGTGTAGACCTTGTTACCGGTGACAGGAACATTCGGATCTTCATCCCAGCCGGCAAAAATATAACCAAGGCGCTTTGCTTCACCGTCAAATGCCGGTGTCGGCGTACCATAGAGAACATCCTCAAAGACTCTGTCCGGGAATACTTCCTCTGCCTCTACACCGTCTGTATAAGTGATGTTATAACGTTCCATCTGATCGGGAACACCGTTTCCATTAAAGTCTTCGTCCCACTTAGCGGTAAATACCGAATCACCTGTTACACGCAATCCAAATGGATCCACCGGTGCCCAACCGGCAAAGATATAATTCGGTCTTTGCAAAGATCCCGTATACTGTGGCATCGGCATATTTACAAGAGATGTATGTACCTCATCGGCAAATACCGCTCCTCCAACGCCATCCTTATATACGATCGTGTACATATGCTCGTCTACATCCGGAATGTTATTCCCGTTAAGATCTTCTGCCCATGTTGCTTTATAGACCTGATCTCCTTTGACTGTAGCTGACAATGCCGGTGTCCAACCGGTAAATACATGGCCCTCACGCATCGGCTGGCCGTAGAATTCAGGCGTTGCTTCACCCAGGAGCAATCCTTCATGTGTCTGATCCGGGAACAACTCCACACCTTCAACACCATCGTTGTATACGATGTTACAGCGTGTCTTGACCCCCTGTGCCGCCGGGATCGGGAACTTGATCTTCTGATCACCAAACTGAAGGAACGTTTCCCCATTCAGCGGATAATACTTACCTTCTTCGAGATCCTTATCATCCGCATTCAGCCTTACTGTATATTTGAGTTCATATGTATAGATCTTCTTGCCGTCCTTTTCTGTGACTGTAGGATTAGCCAATTTCCAAGTAAATCCTTCATCTGTCATAGGAATACCCGGCTGCAGATCTACAGAAGTATGGGGAGCTGTCTTATCTGTAACAACAAGCCCTTTCCCCGTTGTACCGGTGATGATAGATTGACTGATCTTATCAAATACTTCTTCCAATTCAGCAGTATTGTTCGCATCAAAGGCATTTCCCTTTGTGGCAATGGAATTTGCCAAGAAATCCCCTACCGTCGGCCCACCAAAATATGTATGCTGATGCTTTGCACCATAGCACACCGTATATACATTGCTGATCTTGCTTCTCAAAGCAGATGCCGAAGATGCAGCGGAATCATTGCATACTTTAGAACCTCTACTGCCATCGCCTCTAACATGATAACGACGTCCATAGAGTTCCTGGTGTGTCTGACCGCAGATGACCTTGCGGCATTCCTCACCGACATACTTTGTTGGTGCACCGCCCGTCAAAATAACCACATGCTTCATCGCAGAAGGAATACCCTCAACGACCTTCTCATCCATCATTTCATTGGCCTTCTGAATGCCTGCATCAAGATTTGTCGCCCCATTTGCTTTCAAATATCCCAATGCCTTTTGAGAATCATCATAACCGGCCTTGGTGGAGATATCACTCCAGCCCTTTGTGACCGGTCGTGCATAATTATCAAAGTCGATGATAGATAAATAACGCCCTGCCGCAGTATCGCTACCGGCATATTCATCGATCAGACGCTGCACCAGCTTCTTCACATTAGCCATGCGATCATCGTCCTCCATACTTCCGGACGTATCCAGCACGAGCGTCACTGCAGATTTATCCGCCTTATCCACGGACACCTCTGTCTGTACATTTAGAGTGATCTCATATTCATTATCCCCGCGCTTCTCAGCAGTCTTGTTAACCTGCTCAATGCCGGTCGGCAGATCCTGTACGAGATTCCCCTCTACCCATATACCGGAATCATCATAGTAACCGCTTGTTATACCCGGTGTCGGCACGTTCTCTCCTGCATAAACAGGAAAGGAACTCATACCGAGGACAAATGCAAGCATAAAACTGAATAGCTTATACATGATGTGTTTCATTTTCATTCCCCCCTTCCACATGTAAATAAATTTGTAAGAGAGCAATTATTTTACACCTTAAAAACATTCGCCTCTCTTCAAAATCATTATAACAATCACCCTGTCATAATAACGTAGCAAGTCTCTAATTTAATACAGTCTTTATCCGTACACATTTAGTGTGTATGTTTAGTGAATTTTGTTCAGTTTTGGAATCTTTATTGTATGTTAGTAGTCAAAAAACATAACATGAAACAGTCGAATGTATAACTTTTACTGAGGCCACAAAAAAAGACCGGTCATCCGGTCTTTCTCTTACAGTTTCTTGAACTGTTCTACATCGATAACAAAGATCGTTGCACCGCCGATCTGTACTTCGACCGGGAATGATGCATAACGTCCAATGTCATAACTTGCTGTAGAAGGAACGATCTCCGTACGTCTCTTTGCTTCAGAGCCGATGATATCGATACACTTGTCTACCAGATCATCATCGGTACCGACAATGATCGTCGTATTGCCTGCTCTCAGGAAACCGCCTGTAGTCGCAAGTCTTGTCATGTAGAAATTATTTTTTGTCAACGCAGAAGAAACTGCGGATGCATCGTCATTGGATACGATTGCAAGGATCAACTTCATAGTGAATACCTCCTGGTAGGTTTATTCTACCACAACTGCATCCAAACAATACGCATTACATCCCACTTCCTCACAACTTTCACAAATTAAACATTGAAACGGAAGAAAACAACATCTCCGTCTTTCATGACATAGTCCTTGCCTTCCACGCGGAGCTTACCGTGTTCCTTCAAAGCCTGCTCTGTACCATATTCCATGAGATCCTCATAGCTGTATACTTCCGCTCTGATAAAACCTCTTTCAAAGTCAGTATGGATGATACCTGCACACTGCGGAGCTTTCATGCCTTCACGGAATGTCCATGCTCGACATTCCGGTTCGCCGACCGTGAAGAAAGTACGCAGACCGAGCAAATGATAAGCAGCCCGGATGATCTGATCAAGACCAGACTGTTCAATGCCGAGATCTTCGAGGAATGCTTTCTTCTCTTCTTTATCAAGACCGGAAAGTTCCTGTTCGATCTTTGCGCATACGGCGATGCACTCACTGTTCTCCTTGGCCGCAAATGCCTTTACATCATTGTAGTAATGATTGGCAGAAGGATCGGCGATCTCTTCATCGGACATATTGGCCACATAGATTACCGGCTTTGCTGTCAAAAGACCATAGTTCTTCAAAGCTGCTTCATCGTCTTCGGAAAGTTCCAACAGTCTGACCGGTGTACCGGCTTCCAAAGCAGTACGGAACTTCTCAAGAGAAGCCATCTCACGAACAGCGTCTTTATCTTTTGTCTGTGCTTTCTTAGCCACTTTACCGATACGGTTGTTGACAGTGTCCATATCCGCCAAACACAGTTCCATGTTGATCTCATCGATATCTCTGATCGGATCCACGGAACCTTCCACATGTTCGATATTGGCATCATCAAAGCATCTTACGACATGCACAATGGCATCTGTCTGACGAATGTTGGCAAGGAACTGGTTACCAAGACCTTCACCCTTGGAAGCACCTTTGACAAGACCGGCAATATCCGTAAATTCAAATGTTGTATAGATCGTTTTCTTCGGGTTGAACATCTTCACGAAGTCATCCATACGATGATCCGGAACTTCGACAACACCGACATTCGGTGCGATCGTTGCGAACGGATAGTTTTCAGCCAATACCTGGCTGTTTGTAATTGCATTGAACAATGTGGATTTACCGACATTCGGCAATCCGACGATTCCGGCAGTTAAAGCCATGTTATTCCTCCACTTCTATATGCTGAACGACCTTCTTCAGCTTTTTTTCAAATTCATGACGCGGAAACATGACGACTGCTCCGCATCCTTCACACTTGATCTTGATATCCGCGCCTACACGGATGATCTTCCATGTCTCGGACTTGCGACATGGATGTTGCTTCTTCATTTCAACGATATCATTGAGTCCATATTCCGGCATCATGCTTTGCTCCTTCGCTCATATGACTTCAAAGTATTCATTAAAAGACTGCAGATCGTCATCGGTCCCACTCCCTTTGGGACAGGTGTAACTTTGGCTACATACGGCAATACATCCTCTGTATCCACATCCCCGCATATATGCCCATCCGGGGTCCTGTTGATACCGACATCGACCACATATGCACCTTCTTTGATATACGTATGATCGATCATCTTAGCCTTACCACAAGCCGCCACCACGATATCGCATTCCTTGGTGATCGCTTTAAGATCCACCGTCTTGGAATGGCAGATCGTCACGGTGGCATTGCGATCTTGTAACAATCTTGCGACCGGATTTCCGACCAATCTGCTACGACCGATCACAACTGCTCTGGCGCCTTCGATCTTACATCCCATGGCATCCAAGATAGCCATGATACCGACCGGCGTACATGGAGCAAAACATTCCTCACCGGCATACAACCGGCCTACATTCAACGGATGCAGACCATCCACATCCTTCTCGGAAGCGATCGTCAAGATCGCATGATTGGCATCAAGATGGGCCGGTAGCGGCATTTGCAACAAGATCCCATCGCAGTCTTCTTGTTGATTACAGGCCACGATCTCCGCTTCCAGCTCTGCTTGGGTAACGGAACTCGGCATATGATGAACGATATTTTCGATTCCCACAAATGCACAAGCTTTCTGCTTACCCTTGATATAGGAAAGAGAAGCCGGATCATCACCCACGACCAGCGTATCCAAACGCGGTCTGCGTCTGCCTTCTTGGCAATAACGGTCAACTTTCTGCCGCATCTCATCTTTCAAACGTTCCGACAAGACACTGCCATACAACAACTTATCCATGACATCTCCCCTTTTTACACTTGTGTTATTATACACGATTACTTACTGAGAATGACATCTGAATCCAGAACGATCGTCACCGGGCCGTCATTCAACAAGCGTACTTTCATATCGGCACCGAAGATGCCTTCCTCCACCCGATATCCGTACTTGCGCAAACATTCATTGAAATACAGATACATTTGGCAAGCATGATCCGGCTTGCCAGCCCCACTGAAAGAAGGGCGATTCCCTTTCTTGCAATCCGCAAACAATGTGAACTGGGAGATGGAAAGGACCGCTCCGGACACTTGTTCCAGATTCAGGTTCATCTTGTCGTTTTCATCTGTAAATATCCTGAGTTTTGCCACTTTGTCGGCCATCTTGGCAACGACCGTTTCATCATCCGTATCAGCTGCTCCGACCAAGATCATATATCCTTTGTCGATAGCACCATGCACTTCCCCGTCTATCGTGACGCTTGCTTCCGTCACTCTTTGAATCACAAGTCTCATTGTTTCCCCCTATCAGAAAAGGACCGCATTCAGTCCTTATCCTCCAAATTCTTATATACGAACAGCATTCTGTCTTTGCCGTTGATGTCTTTCAAGATGCGATAACGCCACCCCGGTAGAGCACTCTCCACCAAAGCAGACATACGTTCACGCTGGTCCCACCCCATCTCAAAAGCCATGAAAGCCTTGTCCTTCAATACTTTCTCACAATCCGCAAAGATCTCACGGTAGAACTTCAGGCCATCGCTGCCACCAAATAATGCCACATGTGGTTCGAAGTCTACGACCGAACGTTCCATCTCCTCTTCAGCCGGAATATAGGGAGGGTTGGAGATAAGCACATCCAGCTTCTTTCCTTCTGCGATCAACGGCTTGAGCATATCACCGGCGGTAAAACGTACATTGGCTTCATTCATCTCAGCATTCTTGCGAGCAGTTGCCAAGGCCTCCTCAGAGATGTCCGTAGCCATCATATCCACCCGCGGTTCCTCTTTGCACAGAGTGATGGCAATAGCTCCGGATCCGGTACCGATATCTGCACATTCGATCTTGTCTTTATCCGCAAAGTATCTATCCATTTCACCAAGGATATTGGCACATAGCTCCTCTGTCTCAACACGGGGTATAAGCACATCTTCATTGACGATGAAGCGGTATCCGTAAAACCAAGAATAGCCGATGACATGTTCCAACGGTTCATCGTTAAGGATGCGTTCCATCCCGGTATCAAAGGCCACTTCCAGCTCTTTTGGCATATTCTCTTCAAATGAGGCATAAAGTGAGTAGCGCTCCTTGTTGGAAAGTTCCACCAGGAAGGCCATCACAGTCTCGGTCGGGATATTCTTGGCCCGACATTTCTTTTCGTAATTTCTTACAGCTTGGCTGAATGTTGTCACAGGTTATTCTCCTTGAGTTTGTTCTTTTCATCTTCTGCACGAAGGCCGTCGATCACAAGATCGAGTTTGCCGTCCATGATGGCATCGAGTCTGTTCAATGTCAGACCGATGCGATGGTCTGTCACACGGTTCTGGGGATAGTTGTATGTACGGATCTTTTCCGATCTGTCCCCGGTACCGATCTTGGATCTTCTGGCAGCACCGGCCTTGGCTTCTTCTTTCTCACGTTCAAATTCATATACACGGGCACGGATGATCGTCAATGCCGTTTCTCTGTTTTCGATCTGTGAGCGTCCTTCTTGGCAGTTGACGGTGATACCGGTGGGCTTATGAACGATACGTACGGCGGAGTCGGTCTTGTTGATGTGCTGACCGCCCGCACCGGAGGCACGGTGGGTTTCGAATTCCAGATCGTTCATGTCGATCTCAAAGTCGCTCTTCTCGATCTCGGGATAGCAATATACCGTGGCGGTACTTGTCTGGATACGGCCCTGAGATTCTGTCTTAGGCACACGTTGTACGCGATGTACACCGGACTCCCACTTCAAATAGCCGTATACCCCATCCGCCTTGCTTTTAACGGCAAATACGACCTGGGAGAAGCCACCTGCTTCACTGGGAGACGCTTCCATGACCTGCACCTTCCAACCCTTGCTTTCCGCATATCTTGTATACATACGGTACAAGTCACCGGCAAAGATGTTTCCTTCATCACCACCGGCACCACCTCTGATCTCCACAATGCAATCATTGTCATCATCCGGATCATGAGGAATAAGCAAATGCTGAATATGTTCCAATAATGTTTCTCTTGCCGGTACACATTCCTCCAGCTCCATAGTGGCCATTTCCTTCAACTCCGGATCGGCTTCCTTCTTCAATTCCTCTGCCTGATCGATACGGTCATCCAGATCCTGCAAACGATGCCAAGCATCCACTGCACCTTCCAAGTGTGCCTGCTGTTTGGACAACTTGGCGATCTGGGAAGGATCACTTGCGACCTCTTCCGACATAAGTTTTTGATTATTGCTTTCGTATTCTTTTTCCAACTGTTTCAGTTTTTCTCTGACTGCGTCCATTCCTTCTCCTTAGTTCTTCAAATCTTCCAATACATTTCCGCCCCTATTCAACTGGTGCAGACGGCGCAATGCCTTTGATTCGATCTGACGGATCCTCTCCCTTGTCACATTACAGGCTTTTCCCACTTCCTCCAATGTCCGGGGTCTTCCATCATCCAAGCCAAAGCGCATGCGCAGGATCAACTCTTCCCGTTCCGGCAATTCTTTCAATAGTTTATTCACTGTGTCTTTCACTGCTTGACTGTTTGCATAGTCAGCCGGATCCATTGCTTTTTTATCTTCTATGAAATCACTGAGGGTGGAGTCATCCTCCTCCCCGGCCGGAGATTCCAGGGATACAGGTTGCTGGGCGATCGAGCGGATATCTCTTACCCTTTCTGCTGTCATGTCTTTCCCAAGTCGTAAAGCGATCTCTTCATCACTTGGTTCTCTTCCCAATTCCTGCATCAATGTTCTCTGGGTGCGATTCACTCTGATGATCTGTTCGTTCATGTGAACCGGAATGCGGATATCACGGGATTGATCCGCAATGGCTCTTACCATGGCTTGCCTGATCCACCATGTTGCATATGTAGAAAAGCGAAAACCTTTCTCATAGTCAAACTTCTCCACAGCTCTGATCAATCCAAGATTGCCTTCTTGGACAAGATCTTGGAAAGAAAGACCTCTGTTCATATATTGTTTTGCCATGGATACAACAAGTCTTAGGTTGGAAGAGATCATCAGATCTTTGGCATCCTTATAAGTCTGAGAAGAAGGATCTTCTTCTTTTAAGATCTTAGCTGTCTCCTTTTCCTTTTCAGCAGTTAAAAGAGGGATGGCTCCAATCTCTTTAAGGTAATGAAGCTCACTGTCCACCGGACCTTTCCGTCTCCTTTTTTCAACATAAGGAGTCCGGATCTCTTCCTCAGTGGCTTCTTCCTCCTGTGCTTCTTCTTCCTCTTCCTCTTCTTCCTCTGACAGATCATCATCGGACTGCCCGATAAATATATCATTATCCTGGCACCAGTTGAAAAGATCTTCTTCATCTTCTTCTTTCAACCGGTTCTTCTCCGCCAGTTCCATGATGTCTTTCTCATCCAGTTCAGTATTTTCTTTGGCCATGGCCAAGATCTTTTGTTTGACCTCTTCCAGGTCCAGCAATTCCTGATTCTTCTTCATCATGATCACCTTCTTATTCTGTGACGATCACACACTTTACCGTTCCATATCCGATGGCCGCAAGGAATGCTCTGCCTGCAGTGTCTTGTTCTTGGGTGGCAAAGGAAAGTTTTCCTTCTTCGGCAAGCCTTGCGACGAGTTTACGTCCATAGCCCCGGTGACGGTATGGGGGATCGATGTACAGCATGTCACAAAGCATCTTATCTTTCTCAAGATGACCGGCAATGATGCCTGTCATGCGGCCTTCATCACAGAGGGCATAGATGCTTTCTTGGGCTTGGGTCCTGGCTTCGATCTCTTGCATACACCGGTCAAGATCTTGGCTATGCCGGAAGTTTTGAATCAATAGGATCACCGAACTACTGTTACGGGATGTGATCGGTACGATCCGGATGGGTTCATGTCTGTATTCCGGTATTTCTTCTTGTACCGTGAACTGGTCTTCATCGTTCCAATCAAATTCCTGTGTATCTCGGATGATCTCTTCTTCATACAAAATACCGTTGTCCTCACACCATTGGATAGCCTGATCACGGTGGAAAGCATCCAGCCAGTCATACCAATCATCCAAAATGTGGAATCTGTCACAAGCCCCCCTAAAGCGGCGGAAAGCCCCTTTGCCCTTCATGGCATTGGCAAGCCATTCTCTGGTATCGTCATCTTCCACTGTATTGACAAATTCCTCCATGGCCCGATAGTCGTTCAACTCCTCACGGGACGGCATCAGAAGATAATCATGTCCTTCTTCCTTCGCACTGTCATTTTCTCCCATCAAATATACAAAACGGCCTGTAGTGCGGTCGAAATACACATTTTCATCATTTCTGGAAGCATCCATGGCTTCCATGACTTCATTCAATTCTGTTTTCATATCATCAACCTCTATCACCATCGTAACGCAAACTTACACAAGCCACAATAAAAGAGCCGTTTGTCCATACAAACGACTCTTGTTTTCATTACATCTTTTCCGGAGCTGTAACGCCGATCAGATCCAAAGCGTTCTTCAATGTGATCATAGCAGCGTGGATCAAACCAAGTCTCTGGTTGGTAAGATCGAGATCATCCGGATTGTATACACGGTTACTGTTGTAGTAGCTGTGGAATACCTTAACAAGGGAAAGGATATAGTCGCAAATACGATTTGGCTTTCTGCTTGCGGCAGCACCGGCAACTTCCGCCGGGAATTCGGAGATGAGCTTCAACATGAGCATCTCCTTCTCATCTGTCAAACGATCATACTTATCAGCCTTGACGAAAGTCGGTACCCCTTCCTTAGTGACGATGGAGTTCATACGGCTGTATGCATACTGTGCATAGTAGACCGGATTATCGTTGGACTTCGTTCTGGCCAACTTCATATCAAAGTCCATATGACCGGCAACATCCTTGGATACGAAGAACCATCTTGCCGCATCCACACCGACATCCTCGCACAATTCACGGATCGTGATAGCATTGCCGGTACGCTTACTCATCTTGACTTCCTTACCGTCTTCTACCATGCGGACCATCTGGATCAAGTCAACATGCAATGTATCTTCCGGATAACCCAAAGCCTTCAAAGCAAGCTTCATTCTTGTTACATAGGAATGGTGATCGGCTCCCCACAAGTCGATGAGGTACGGATATCCTCTTTCGATCTTGTAGATGTGATTGGCAATATCCGGTGTAAGGTATGCCAATGTACCGTCGCTCTTACGCAATACACGGTCCTTGTCATCGCCATACTCTGTACTCTTAAACCAAAGAGCACCGTCCTTTTCATAAGTCAGACCCATCTCATCCATTCTGGCCAGGCACTTCTTGATCCTCTCAGCATCGTTCTCATAGAAGAAAGTCTCATGCATCCAAGAATCAAAGTGGACACGGTAGAGATCGAGGTCTTTCTCGATCTTGGCCATTTCTCTCTTAACACCTTCAGCCTTGAAGTATGTCAATCTTTCGGCAGGATCCGCTGTCAACCACTTATCCCCGTCATGTTCGGCAATATCGGCAGCGATATGCTTTACATCTTCGGCATGGTAACCGTCTTCCGGCAATGGATACTCCTTGCCGAAATATTCAAAGTAACGGGAAATAAGAGACTCGCCGAGATTTACGACCTGGTTACCGGCATCGTTGATGTAATATTCGCGAAGTACATCATAGCCGCTCTTTTCCATCAATCGACAGATGGAATCGCCCCATGCCGCATTTCTGGCATGGCCGCAATGCAGATCACCTGTCGGATTGGCGGATACCCACTCCACAAGCATTCTCTTACCATGGCCGGAGTCATTGGAGCCATAGGCATCCCCTGCTTCCAGTACGGTATTGATGACCGAAGACAGTACATCGTTCTTCAAACGGAAGTTGATGAAACCGGGCTTGGCGATTTCAATGCTTTCCGCACCTGCATAATTCTTCTTCAAATTTTCAACAAGCGGCTCCGCTATCTGCATCGGTGCTTTGTGCAAAGTCTTTGCAAGACGCATAGCCACACTTGTGGAATAGTCACCCATCTTAGGATCGCGTGGTGCCTCCACCATTACGATCTTTTCATCGGGTTCAATGTCATATACTTCCTTCACTGCTCTTTTTACAGCTTCAAGGATCTCATTGTCAAAACTGCTCATAGGTCCTCCTCTTGTTTTTATGCCACAATAATATATCACGAACACTGTTCCATTACATAATGCCCTGTCGATTTTTGTCTTTCTCATGCACATTTCATGCATTTATGATGCTATGATATTTACCAAAGCAGAGGAAAAGCATATGAAGAAGATATCAGAGAAAGAATTGAAGAAGATGCAAAAGAATGCTCGCAAGCCGGCTGTACTCTTCTCATTCGACGGTGCCATCATGGATACTGAGAATGCCATCATGGCCACGTATCGTCACGTATTTGCTGTATATAATAAAGAGATCACAGGTAATGTCAGTACTGAAGAGGATCTTGTCAGATGTGATCCGGAAGACATCTTTACCCAGTATCTGCCAAAAGCAGATCCTGAGGAAGCTCTTCATGAGTTCAATTCTTATGAACACGATCACTTGATCGACTTGATACGACCAATGCACGGTGTTCAAGATCTCTTGATCTGGTTGAAGGAGAACGGATACAAAGTGGGTATCGTCAGTGCTCGGGAACGTAGCGATGTTGTGGAATATCTCCGTCATACAGATATTGATGCTTACATCGATGTGATCTTGGGGAGATCGGGATATGGAGCAACTCGTACAGAATCCATCTTAACGGCATGCCAGTTAATGGATGCGGACAGTTGTATCTTCATCACCGACAGTGCCAGAAACCTCCAATCCGGTGCACAGGCAGGAACGTTCAATATCGGTATCGTCACCAAACCGGAACGTACAGAAGCACTGGTGGAAGCTGGGGCCGACTTTTTAACAAGAGACTACAAAGAGATCCGCAAGCTTATGGAAGGAGAACCCCTCTGGCTTGCCTACACCCTTACCTATCCGGAAGAAGTCCAAAAACAAAGAGTCAAGAAACGCAAAGCAGAAAAGAAAGAACGTAAAGCCGAAAAGAAAAACAAAGCGTGATCTCATACGGTCACGCTTTTTACATCTCTTTACCAAAGGACGTATGACTGTCTATACACACTGTACAAGCCGTTTCCACACATATCTCAAGCCCTTTTACCATATCTTCCAATGTCATGTACGGTACCTGTTTCCCCTCTACCTGTTCCGGTAGATATGGCACATGGATGAACCCCGCACGTATATCCGTATCTTGCAAAGCATACAGCACACTGTATAGCAATGCATTGCATACATACGTACCCGCCGTATAAGACACCCCGGCTTTCAACCCAGCTTCTTGCATATGTTCCACCATGGCCTTTACCGGAACAGTGGAAAAATACGCATTCTCACCATTTTCCACGACCGGTACATCCACCGGTCTTTGCCCTTCATTATCTACGATCCCGGCATCCACCAGATTGATGCCCACTCTCTCTACCGTAATACCTTCTCTTCCACCGGCCTGTCCCACACACAAAATAACATCCGGATTCACTTCCCTTGCCTTGGCCAGTACGATTTCACTGCACTTCCAAAATACCGTAGGAACCTGCAGTTTTACGACTTCTACATCTCCGATCTTATCCTGCACCCGCTGTACAGCCTCCCATGCCGGATTGATCTTCTCTTTTCCAAAAGGGTCAAACCCCGTCAACAACACCTTCATAGTTACACCTCTCGTTCACACAATAGCATGCTTTCTATATTCTGAAACAAACTTTTCCAACACATGTGGTTTTTTATATTGTTTTTCTATATGTTATATACGTAATTTTACAAGGAGAGAAAAGAAATGAAGAAATTTACTATGGCAGCACTGGCTGTTCTGCTCATGGCGGGATGTGCCACATCTACAGCTGCAGAACCCAAGGAATCTCCGAAAGCAGACTCCTTCACAACAGCATCCACAGAGAAGACATTCTCTTATGGTAAGACAGCCCTCACAGGTGACGATCTCTGGACAGCATTTGATTCCTTCCAGCTCACACCTTCTGTCGCAACGGTAAACCCGGATGGCACACCCAATATCTCAGTTGTTATCCCCGGCTCCCACACAGAATCCGAAGGCAATGACTACTTCGTATTCGGTCTTGCCGAAAACCAGACAAAGAAGAACTTGGAATCCTCCGGTGAAGGTGTTATGACCGTTGTCGGTGGCTTCGGTGATGAGAAGGGAGCATTGTCAGGTGTTGGTGCCCGCATCTCTTTCACTGTTGTAACAGATGAAGATGAAAAAGCAGCTGTCATGAAGGCCAACGACAAGATCACAAAGGACTCCATCATCTGCAAAGTAACAGCTATCAACCCTCTTGGTTGATCACTATTACCACTATTCGTAAATACAGAAACCCCCTCGGTATATGTTATATCG
>X413_Lion__coassemble_102_pt1 | contig 15170 bp, 10 predicted proteins | sample X413_Lion__metabat2_high_PE_002 | metagenome-assembled genome bin X413_Lion | reverse complement strand
ATTTAGGTAAAAGAGAAGTAAAGAATTCTCCCATTCTATCTCTTGGAATATTGAGTGTAACAGGGCCGTATTTTGTATCGAATTTTCTTTGATAAGATCCATTTCTGGAATTTGTCTTGTTGGTTCTGGCGTAAGGTTCATAATCCAAAAAGGCAGTTAGCTCATAGGCCAATATTTCATTAAGGGATTTTTCCAATTCTGAACGGAACAGTTCGGTAACAGCTTGTTCAAAAGCCGGAAGATTGTTGTCATTAGAAAATAAGCTTTTCATTAAAGATGTAGTAAAATAATTCATGGGTATATTCCTTTCGTAAATTGTTTTTTGTCGAACTAATTTTACTAAGGGTATATCCTTTTTTTCTACTATTACAGAAAAGTGAATTTACACAAAATATTTTACACTATCCTTTTAATTATTAACTATTTTCTGCATAGATAATACATTGCAAAAAAAATGCTACATGATATTATTGTGGTAAAGAAAAAGCGTATGTTGATAAAGGAGGCATAATCATGTTTCAAAAAAGAATACCTACAATAATTTGTGCTTTTGCATTGGCGGGATCATTTATTGGTGTAGCTGCCGCTTCTGAGACCGGACGGTACGGTGGTAATGATGGTATGTCGATCAATAAAGAGTGGCATACCGGTTGGAATGTACAAGGGGATTATTTGGAAGCGACTGCTTCCAATCGTGCTGATTCTCCGGCTTATCAAAAAAGAGTGTATGCACGTAGTGGTGTTGATGGAAGTTATTCCGAATGGGTTCCCAGTGGCAGAACATCAGTGACACATAAAGATCTTGGTCCATACCATACAGATTTGTATGAAGCAAGATTTTATTGGGACTATGACTGAGTTCTTGTGAAAGGAAGACAGTGTATCTGTCTTTCTTTCGTATTATCCAATGCTTGGCAATCAGTCTGCTTTAGCTGTGAAGAGTGTTGATGGGGGATATATGAAAAAAATAATAAAGGTATTTCCGTTAATGGTGCTGATCATACTGACATGTCTTACTGTCTTTGTTGCGGATATGAATGAAAGACAACGATATAAGACGATACTGGGGTATGAAGAAGCTGGTTTTACGATTCCGGAAAATGCCGAAAATATAACAAATGACGAAATAGATCAAGTGTTTCTTGTGGCAAAAGAAAATCATGTTGTGTTGATGAAAACTTCGTATGATAAAGCCAATGATGCGGTGGTCAATTATGTGACGACAGATAATGTTTGTAAGTTGTATGGGGATCAACTCGGGATAGAAGCCGGCGATCTGAGTCATTGTTTGGGGATTTCCACATATGACGATAAGGATTCTTATCATCATAATGATATCTTGGATAATGACAGGTATTCTTTTTATCCTTCATCGCTTATGAGGGACAGAAAAGTTTACAGATACGGTCCTTATATGGCGTTCTATCGTAATGAAGCTGACTATATGCGGTTTCTGGACGGTGTTTCCGCTGTGATGGGGGTTTCTCCTGATGCGTTACATAATGAGTTCCTTGGACAATTGGCGGAGCCGATCGGATATTTTAAAACTGCTTATGGTATGTGTTTTATGTTCTTCTGCCTGTTTTATTTTGTACAGGCGGTGTTTTTGTTTTACAGAGATGCCAAGAAGATCGGTATCTTAACGATGCTTGGTTATTCCGATGGGGATATTTTGCGGGTGACGTTGCATGGACGAGTGGGAAGTATGATTGTTGCAAGTGTGATCATGATCGTTGCTTCTGCGGTTGTGGTGCCCAATATTACGTTAGGAATCGTTGCTTCTTTGATTGGTACATATCTTACTGTGATCACAATGACCGTTGGAATATCTTTTTTGGCCCTTTTATTTATGCATAAGTTCTTTTCTGTATCCAATGTATTGAAGAAGCAGTCTTTGGTTCGTAAGATCAGTGATCTTTGTTTGATTTGCAAATTTGTCATGGTGACGAGCATGATGGTTATCACGATCGGATGTTTACCGTTGCTACAAGAAACGTATGGGTCTATCAGAAAATTAAAAGACAATAGGATACTTATGGATTATGCGGTCTTTCCACGGGTTCGGGTGGATAATGAAGAATATGACGATTATGACAAGTTTCTTGCGTTTTATAAACAAGTTCAAGACAACAACGTAGACTCGGTGTATGTGAACTTCGGTGGATATTTGGAAACGGATCCTGAGGTGGTAGCCAATTATCAGCAGTTTGAAGAAACCGGAACATCATTTCGAATGGCTACTGTAAACGAGGATTATCTTTCATTGTATGAGCTAAGATGTTACACGCAAACCGGTACGGTCACAGATCTTAATTCCTTCACGCAAGAGGTGTATTTGATTCCGGAATCGAAAAAAGAATATACAGACGGAGTGGTTACGTATACTGAGGAGAAATATAAGCACTATAACATATCGGATCCTGTGGTGGTCTACTACTATGATGACAGATCGTTTGATACGTTTGACAGTGAAAAAGGTGTGACTAAGGTTGATTCGCCCATCTTCAGAGTAATAAGTGAAAACGATCCATATACTTATTTTGAGAACAGTTATGGTATTGATGTGGCCGGAACCGGGATGAGCACAGCCTTGAAGTTTAAGGTTTCCGATACAGATGATTTTTATCATGATAAGTTGTTTGCTTGCATCAAAGCGGCAGGTTTACAGAGTGTGCTGGTCGAAGATAATTTTGTAAGATATGATGATCATTATAACGATCTGATAGCCAAGGTCCAAAATACAAATATTTTGTTCTTGGGTTCTTTGACGTTGTGCTTGTGTATATATGTATATATGATCCTGCAAACATTTGTCCTTTTCATAGAAGCACGAAAGAAAGATATCTTGGTAAAATCTTTACTTGGTTTCCGACGCCGAGATGTATTTAAAAAAGTGATCGTTTGGAATGTGGTGGCAACATTATTGCCGGTAGGCTGTATTTGTGCATATTCGATTGCGTCTTTGGCTCAGGGTTGGTTTTTCCGGGTGGCGGTATGTGCTGTATTTGCGATGATCGACGTGGTGTTGTTACTGCTGATCACACATACTGTGAAAACAGATAAAGTTTATGCGGAGTTAAAGGGTGAATAATATGATAAAAGTGAAAGGGTTGAAAAAGAAGTTTGGTGAGAGGGTCATCTTCGATGATTTTAATCTTGAGATAGATGATGGGGAAATGATTGCTTTTGTTGGGAAAAGTGGATGTGGTAAGACGACTTTGTTGAATATTTTGGGAGTGTTGGATCCGGATTATGAAGGGGATGTTGTCTTTGATAAGATAAATTTGCGGCGCTTAAGTAAATCAAAAAAACAGTTGTTTATCAGAAATCATATCAATTATCTTTTTCAAAATTATGCTTTGATAGATGATGAGACGGTCAGAGAAAATCTCGAGCTTGCACTGTACTATGATAAATTATCAAAATCGGAAAAAGACAAACTGGTTGGAGATGTTCTCAATACTGTTGGTTTGACAGGATATGAAGACAAAATGGTATTTACATTAAGTGGCGGTGAGCAACAAAGAGTTTCCTTGGCCAGAGCGATCATCAAAAAAGGGGATGTGATCTTGGCGGATGAACCGACCGGTAACTTGGATCCCGAAAACAGGGAGATCGTTTTGCAAAATCTGTTGTTGTTGAACAAATGTGGTAAGACAGTGATCATCGTGACACATGATCCGCATGTTGCTGAAGGTTGTCACCGTATCGTTCAATTGTAAAATAGTGGTCTGCATGCTTTGTCAGCATGGAAAAAGCAGGGTGCTTAAGCTGTGTGCTTGGCATCCTGCTTATTCTTTTTCATACGGCTTTCTCGTCTGTATCGCCCCGGCGAGACGTTTAACTTCTTTTTGAATGCTTGTGTGAAATATTGCAATGATGAGAAACCCACGACATCTGCGATCTCACTGATCTGAAGATCGGTGTTGCGAAGCAACTGTTTTGCTTCATCGATCCGTTTTTGCTGTAGATACGAGATCGGAGCAATTCCTTTGTATTCCTTGAAGGCATGTACAATGTGATATTTATTTACGAAGGTGAGGTCAGCCAATGTATCCAATGAGATGTCTTCTTTAAAATGGGCATCGATGTAATTCTCTATCATGGCACACAACTTGTTTTTGTCTTCCGCCGGTGCAACTCGCATTTGGATCTTTGCTCTTCTTTTGATATTGATGATCAATATCTCCAGCAGACACTGACATACCTGTTGATAGCCTTCCTCCTTTTTCTTGGCTTCCACAAGCAGTGTCTTCAGATAGAAGAGTACTTCATGTTTAAAATCATAATAATTGGATAAAATGTACTCACTGTTATCTTTATCTTGGAAGGTGAAACCTTCAACTCCCATGACAATATATTCAAACGGCTGCCCCGGAATACCGATCTCAGTATGAGATACCAGCGGATTGACTATGATCAAGTCATCGGAACGTACGTTTAGTGTTTCGTTGTTGATGCGGAACTTGCCGTTTCCTCGCGTTACGTAGAACAACTCTGTACATGGGTGCGTATGCAAAGAACTTGTCCATTCCTTATCGTAACTGGATTGCGATATGTACAAAATATGTGCATCATTGCTGTTTTCAGCAATCTCTTCAAAAGTAAAACTATCAGTACTCATAAGAGTATTATAGCCTTTATTTAGAAAAATTGCGCGGTTATCTTTCTTTGACAAGCTTTATAACAAACACCAATATTTCTTAATCAGATAACAAGAAAAATATAGTATAAGCGCTTACACACATGTATACTGTATTTGTAAGTGAAAAACCGGTAATTAGGAGGAATGAAATCATGAAAAAAATTATTACGGTTGGTCTGTCCTTCGTTGTTGCGGCTGGTATGCTTGCAGGATGCTCTAAGCCTGCAGAACCTGCTGAAACAGCAGCTGCTGACGGATCTGGTGAAAAGAGAGTCTTGAAGTTTGACTCTTTCTCCGGCGGCAATGGTGAAGAAGTATTCACAAAGCTCGCTGAGGCATTTGAAAAGGCAAATCCTGATGTTGATGTACAGCTTCGTTTTGAAAAGGATCTCCCGAGCGTTCTGAACAAGGAAAACGCGAAGGGTGAGTATTCCGATGTTGTTTACTTCAACCTCGGTCAGCCTTCTCAGTACACAGAAACACAGCTGAACACAAAGGAAGTCATGGACATCACAGATGTTGTTGACAGCATCGACATCGATCCTTCCTACAAGGACAGCTCCATCGTTAAGTACTATGGCGATGACAAGGCATATCTGCTTCCGTTGAAGACTACACCGGCAGGTTTCTTCTATAATACAGAACTGATCGGTGAAGGTAAGAAGTATGAATTGCCTACAACATGGGATGAGTTCTTCGAACTCGGCAAGAAGGCAAAGGCTGACGGCATTTCCCTCTTCACATATCCTACAAACGGCTACTTCGACAACACATTGAATGCTCTGTTGAAGGAAGTTGGTGGCGAGGAATTCCTCTCCGATGTATTGAACTACGATCCGGAAGCTTGGTCTTCTGAAAACGGTAAGAAGGTCGTTGATCGTCTTGCTCAGCTCGTAAGTCCTGAAAATCTCTTCGCTGACACAGTTTCCAATGCTAACTCCAAGGATGGTTTCACAATCAACCAGCAGGCAGTTATCGATGGCAAAGCACTCTTCATGCCGAATGGTGACTGGATTGTCGGTGAAATGGCTGATACAACACCTGAAGATTTCCACTGGGGTCTGATGCCTCTTCCGGCTGAAGAAGAAGGTGGCGAACGTTTCGTTGGTAGTATGACTGAGCAGGTTTGGATTCCTGCACAGGCTAAGAATGCTGACGATGCAAAGGATTTCCTCAAGTTCATCTATTCCGATGAAGGTGCTGAGATCATGCAGGAATATGGCAACATCGTTCCGACAACAGATTTCGCTGAACGTGTAGACAACATGGAAGATGGTTACACAAAGGAATTCTTCAGTGTTTATAAGGATGCTACAGCTGCTCTTGGCAGATTCGCTCCGTACAACACAGATCAGCTGCCTGATTTCGACCGTGCTAAGACAGTATTCGGCCAGATCGATGATCTCGCTACAGGCAAGATCACTGCTGAAGATTACCAGAAGTCTTTGACAGACGCATGGAAGAAGTTGGCTGAGAATCCTGTAGAAGGATAATCGCTATACATTCACAAGGCGGTTGGGAAGACCAATCGCCTTTCATTGTTTAAAGGGAGGTCTATATGAATCGTAAGAAGGCTCAGAGAAGATTTGTATATGCCTGCGTGCTTCCGGCATTCCTCCTCGTTGTGATCTTTATGGTCATTCCGACGATCGATGTCTTCAAAACTGCATTTTTCCAGCAGAGTAACTTCGTTTCAGAACCTAAGTTCTGCGGATTGTTTAACTTTAAGCTGTTGATGCAGGATATGAGATTTATTGAAGCAATGCAGAATACGATCTTATATGTTGTGCTGATCACTATCATTACTCTGGTATTGGCTGTGCTGTTTGCAACACTCCTTACCCGCGAAAATTTCAAAGGAAAGAATTTCTTCCGTGTTATTTTCTACATTCCGAACATTCTCAGTATCGTTGTTATCGCCGGTATCTTCTCTGCGATCTATGCGCCGAGCAACGGTTTGTTGAATACGATCTTGGGTGCGATCGGACTTGGTAGTCTGCAAAATCAGTGGATGGGCAATCCGGATATCGTTAACTATGCGATCATCGGTGCTCTTGTTTGGCAGGCTATCGGTTATTACATGGTCATGTACATGTCCAGTATGACAAGTATTCCGGAGAACTTGTATGAAGCTGCTTCTTTGGAAGGCGCAGGTAAAGTTAAGCAGTTCTTCATGATTACTTTGCCGCTTATCTGGGACAACATCCGCACGACATTGACATTCTTCGTTATCTCTACGATCAACCTCAGTTTCATGTTTGTACAGTTGACAAGTGAAGGTAGTCTCGGCAGTGAAGTTGCATTGAACTATATGTACAATACAGCATTTGCCGGTAAGTACGGTTATGGTATGGCAATCGGTGCCTGCATCTTCGTATTCTCCTTCTTGCTCAGTGCGATCATCAACAAGGTTACAGAGAGAGATACTCTTGAATACTAAGAGGAGGTCAGCATGAAAGAAAAAAAGAAATTTTCGATCTATAAGATCTTCGTCTATGTAGCATTGTTTGCTTTGGCTATCTCCATTATCGTTCCGATCATTTGGGTATTCATGGCAAGTTTGAAGTCCCAGATGGAACTCGTCAGCGGCAATCCGTTCGCACTTCCGAAGGAACTTCTCTGGGGCAACTTTGTAGAAGCATTCCAGAAGGCGAGAATGGGCGATTATCTGGTAAATACGATCGTCGTTACAGCTTTGGCATTGGTGCTCTTACTTCTGGTTGCATTGCCTGCAAGCTATGCTCTGGCACGTTTCGATTTTGTGGGTAAGAAGTTCATGAACGCATTGTTCATGGCCGGCTTGTTCGTCAATGTAAACTACATCGTCCTTCCGATCTACTTGATGCTCTTTAAGGCAGATATTGCAATCGGATTTGACTTCTTCCTGAACAATAAGTTCTGGCTTGCAGTTGTATATGCTGCGACAGCACTTCCGTTCACGATCTATCTGTTGACAGGTTTCTTCAAGACTTTGCCTCATGCATATGAAGAAGCAGCTCTGATCGACGGATGCGGTTATTTCAAGACAATGACAAAGATCATGATCCCTATGGCAAGACCTAGTATCATCACAGTCATTCTGTTCCAGTTCCTTGCATTCTGGAATGAATATGTCATTGCATTCACATTCATGGACAAAGAAAATGCGACTTTGGCCGTCGGTGTTAAATATCTGATGGCCGATGCAAAGTCTCAGGCAAACTTCGGTGTCATGTATGCCGGTCTTGTTATCGTCATGATCCCTACTTTGATCCTCTATATTTGCGTACAGAAGAAGCTGACTCAGGGCATGAGCCTTGGCGGCATGAAGGAGTAATTCATGAGAGATACAAGTGCAGTTGAAAGGGTCGTAATGATCGTCTTGTTCGTCGTCTTCTTGGGCATGATCATCGTTGCTCAAAGGACTGTAAGTGTAGCAAACCTCGGTGTTGAGATCGTTGGTCTTATAGGTCTGCTTACATTGTTGTTCTACTATAACCGTAAACATAAATAGGGGGTTCATAACTTATGGCAGAGTTGTCGTTACAGCATATCGATAAGATCTACGATAATAAAGTACAGGCTGTATTTGACTTCAATCTTGAAGTAAAAGATAAAGAATTCATCGTGTTCGTCGGTCCTTCCGGATGCGGAAAGTCCACAACACTTCGCATGATCGCCGGTCTCGAAGACATTAGTGCCGGTGACTTCTACATCAATGGCAAGAGAATGAATGATGTGGAGCCTAAGGACAGAGACATTTCCATGGTCTTCCAGTCCTATGCTTTGTATCCGCATATGACAGTATTCGAAAACATGGCTTTTGGTCTTAAGCTGAGAAAAGTACCTAAGGCCGAGATCGAGAAGAGAGTTTTGGAAGCTGCAAAAGTTTTGGAGATCGAACCGTATCTTCAGAGAAAGCCAAAAGAATTGTCCGGTGGTCAGAGACAGCGTGTTGCATTGGGAAGAGCTATTGTGCGTAATGCACAGGTATTCTTGATGGATGAACCTCTCTCCAACCTCGATGCTAAGTTGCGTGTCCAGATGAGAAGTGAGATCATCAAACTTCATCATCGTATCGGTGCCACAACAATCTATGTTACACATGATCAGACAGAAGCTATGACCATGGCTGACCGTATCGTTGTTATGAAGGACGGTCACATCCAGCAGATCGGTGCACCTAAGGAGATCTACAACGATCCGGCAAATATGTTTGTTGCAGGATTCCTTGGTTCTCCGGCCACAAACTTCCTGACCGGTACATATTCTCAGGGTAAATTCATCATCGATGGCAAGCAGATCGCATTGCCTAAGATGTATGTTGAAAAGCTGGAAGGTTATGAAGGCAAGCAGGTCGTTATGGGTATCCGTCCTGAGGATCTCCATGATGAAGGTATCGTTGCTGAGACATATCCTTCTGCAGGATTTGATTTTGAGATCGAAGTTGCCGAGTTGCTCGGTCATGAGTACATCTTGCATGGTAAGTGCATGTCTCAGGATCTTAGAGCCAAGGTAAACTCTCGTATCACACCTAAGTTGCATGAGAAGATCCATCTGACTATGGATCTTTCCAAGGTGCATTTCTTTGATCCGGAAACAACATTGAGGATCGACAAGTAAGGGGAAAATAAAATGGAAGACAAGTATACAGGCAGAGTCACTGTTCCTACAGATGTTGACGTCATCGATGATACGATTGCGACGATCAAGAGATGGAAAGCGGATGCGATCCGTGACTGTGACGGTACAAATATGCCGGAACAGCTCCGTGACCTGGACGTTAAGCAGTATGCAACATACTACACGACACGTAAGGATAACGAATGGGCAGAAGCCAATCCCGATGAGATCCAGCAGATGTATCTCATGACAGACTTCGTGACTGCTAAGGGCAGAACATTGAAGATCGAGATCATGAAGCATTTCTACAAGGATCAGCTCAAGCCGAATACGATCGATGATATCCACCGTTGGTGGGAAGTTATCGACCGTACAACAGATACAGTTGTAAATAACTGGTCTTACAACGAAGAGACAAGAGAAGTTACGATCAATGATACGATTCCGTATCATGCTTATACAGTAAGCTTCTTGGCATTCGTGATCTGGGATCCGGTCCATATGTATAACAGTTTGACAAACGACTGGAAGAATGAAGAACATCAGATGACATTTGATGTTCGTCAGCCTAAGACTCAAAAGCATGTTCTCGAGAAGTTCCGTAAGTTCTGTGAAGAAAGAGACGATGTCGATGTTGTACGTTTCACGACATTCTTCCATCAGTTCACATTGCAGTTTGATGAGGAAGCAAGAGAGAAGTATGTAGACTGGTTTGGCTACAGTGCATCTGTTTCTCCATATATCCTTAAGCAGTTTGAACAGGAAGTCGGTTACAGATTCCGTCCTGAGTACATCATCAACAAGGGTTTCAATAACTCCACATTCTGTGTTCCGACAAAGGAATTCAGAGACTTCATGGATTTCCAGATGAGAGAAGTCTGCAAGCTTGCCAAGAAGTTTGTGGATATCTGCCATGAATACGGTAAGGAAGCAATGATGTTCTTGGGTGACCACTGGATCGGTACAGAGCCTTATGGTCCTTACTTTGAGTCCATTGGTCTGGATGCAGTTGTAGGTTCCGTTGGTTCCGGTACAACATTGCGTTTGATCTCCGATATCAAGGGTGTTAAGTATACAGAAGGCAGATTCCTTCCTTACTTCTTCCCGGATGTCTTCCATGAGGGGGGCGATCCGCTGAAGGAAGCAAAGGTCAACTGGGTAACAAGTCGTAGAGCAATTCTGAGAAGTCCTGTAGATCGTATCGGTTACGGTGGTTATCTGAAGCTGGCATTGAAATTCCCTGATTTCATGGATTACATTACCAAGATCTGTGATGAGTTCAGAGAACTCTATGCACATGTAAATCACCAGACACCGCACAACCTGCTCACAGTTGCTGTTTTGAACAGCTGGGGTGAGTTGAGAAGATGGGGTACACATCTTGTTCACCATGCAATTTGGTACAAGCAGATCTATTCCTTCACAGGTGTTATGGAAGCATTGTCCGGTTTCCCGTTCGATGTGAAATTCGTAAGCTTCGAAGATCTGAGAAAAGATCCGAATGCTTTGAAGGGGGTTGACTGTGTCCTGAATATGGGTGCAGCATATACAAGTTTCTCCGGTGGAGAAGAATGGGATGAAAAGGTCATCACTGCTGTCCGTAGATATGTAGACAACGGCGGTGGTTTCATCGGTGTAGGTGAACCGTCTGCCGTAAATAAGAACGGTAAGTTCTTTACATTGTATGATGTTCTGGGTGTAGATAAGGAGCTTGGCTTCTCTATGCATACAGATAAGTACAACTGGGATGAGCATGATCACTTCATCACAGAGCAGCTTGAACATGAAGATTTCGGTGAGAATGTAAACGATGTTTATGCTCTTCCGGGAACAACCGTCATCAAGCAGAAGGATCTGCATGTAAATCTCGCTGCCAACGACTATGGCGAAGGCAGAGGTGTTTATATCAACGGTCTCCCGTTCAGCTTTGAAAATGCACGTCTTTTGTATCGTGCTATCTTCTATGCTTCACATAAGGAGAATGAGATGAAGAAGTGGTACAGTGACAACTACAATGTAGAAGTCAATGTATATCCTTCTACAAACAGTTTCTGTGTTGTCAATAACACATATGAGCCACAGAAGACGACGATCTACAAGGGCGATGGTTCTTCTTTCGAAGTAGAACTTGATGAGTCCGAGATCAAGTGGTTCAACATCTAAAAGATCCGTACACAAGGGCATGGGAGACCATGCTCTTTTAATATTGGGTAAAATAGAAGAAAATCTAAGACTCATAGTAGAATTTCTAAGAATTAAATGAAACCGCTTTGATAAAATAATAATGATTCATAGTGCCCGAATATTGGGTACTACACGGAAAACAGCGAAAGAGGGAAAGGTAAGTATGAGTATGAAACCTAAAAAACGCTCTCTGCGCATTCTTGCAGGTACAGTTGCAGCTTTGATGGCTGTTACGTCTATTCCTGTATCACAGGCAAGAGTGTTTGCAGAAGAAACTCCGAAGAATGACGAACTGACACTTCGTTATACTTCCGAGGCACCGAACACCTACAAGGGATGGGAAGAGTGGTCTCTTCCTATCGGCAACAGTGGAATTGGTGCCAGTGTATTTGGCGGTGTGGAAACAGAACGCATCCAGTTGAATGAAAAGTCTTTGTGGTCAGGTGGTCCTGCAGAAGGTCGTGATTACAAGGGCGGAAACATTGAAGAAAACGGCCGGAATGGTGAAACTGTTCATCAGATCCAGCAGTTGTTCAGAGAAGGCAAGGTTGATGAGGCGAGCAGATTGTGCGATAAGCTCGTTGGTGTCAGCGATGATGCCGGTACACAGGGCTACGGTTATTACCTGAGTTATGGAAACATGTATTTGGATTTCAAGAACGTGAAGAAGAATGAAACTTCCAATTATGAACGTGATCTTGATCTTCATACTGCTGTGGCAGGTGTTTCCTACAAGAAGGGTGGCACAACATATACAAGAGAAAACTTTGTCAGCTATCCGGACAATGTCCTTGTTACAAGATTGGAAGCCAAGGGCAATGAAAAGCTTAACTTCGATGTAAGAGTAGAACCGGATAACGAAAAAGGCAGTGCCAATAACAATCCACAGCCTAAGTCCTACCAGAGAAAATGGGATACAAGTGTTAAAGACGGTGTCATCACAATTGACGGTACATTGGATGACAACCAGATGAAGTTCTCCTCTACGACAAAGGTCATTGCCGAGGGTGGTAAGACAAAGGATCTGGAAAACAAGAAGGTCGGTGTAGAGGGTGCTAAGGCAGTTACGATCATTACATCCATCGGCACAGACTATAAGAACGATTACCCTGTATATCGTACGGGTGAAACAAAGGAACAGGTTACGGCAAGAGTCCGCGGTTATGTGGACAATGCCGCAAAGCATTCCTACAAGGAACTGAAGGACAGACATATTGAAGATTATCAGAAGATCTTTGAACGTGTAGATCTGGATCTTGGTCAGGTTCCTTCCAAGAAGACAACAAATGAACTGTTGACAGCTTATAATAACGGTTCTGCTACAGAGGAAGAAAGACGTTATCTGGAAGTCATGTTGTTCCAGTATGGTCGTTATCTGACGATCGAGTCTTCTCGTGAGACACCGAAGGACGATCCGTCCAGAGCCACTCTGCCTTCCAATCTGCAGGGTATCTGGGTAGGTGCCAACAACTCTGCATGGCATTCTGACTATCATACAAATGTAAACCTGCAGATGAACTACTGGCCGACATATTCCACGAATATGGCTGAATGTGCTACACCGTTGATCAGCTATGTGGATTCTCTGCGTGAGCCGGGTCGTGTAACGGCTAAGATCTATGCCGGTATCGAAAGCACAGAGGCAAAGCCTGAGAACGGCTTTATGGCACATACACAGAACAATCCGTTCGGTTGGACATGCCCGGGCTGGAGTTTCAACTGGGGTTGGTCTCCGGCTGCTATGCCTTGGATCTTGCAGAACTGCTGGGAATACTATGAATACACAGGCGATGTCGAGTTCATGAAGAACAACATTTATCCGATGATGAAGGAAGAAGCTGTTCTCTACGATCAGATGCTCGTAGATGATGGTACAGGTCATCTTGTTTCTTCTCCTTCTTATTCTCCGGAACATGGTCCTAAGACAGCCGGTAATACATATGAACAGACATTGATCTGGCAGTTGTATACAGATACGATCACTGCTGCTGAGACTCTTGGTGTAGATCAGGATCTTGTCGCAACATGGAAAGAAAAGAGATCCAAGCTCAAGGGACCGATCGAGATCGGTGAGAGCGGACAGATCAAGGAATGGTATGAAGAGACAACTGTGAATTCCATGGGTTCCGGTTTCGGTCATCGTCATATCTCTCATATGCTTGGTCTTTTCCCGGGTGATCTGATCTCTGCAGATACACCGGAATGGTTTGAAGCAGCTCGTGTCTCCATGAATAACCGTACTGATGAAAGTACAGGTTGGGGCATGGGTCAGCGTATCAACACATGGGCAAGATTGGCTGATGGTAACCGTGCTTATAAGTTGATCAATGACCTGTTCAGAAACGGTATTATGACAAACCTTTGGGACAAGCATCCGCCGTTCCAGATCGACGGTAACTTCGGTATGACATCCGGTGTTGCGGAAATGTTGATGCAGAGCAATATGGGTTACATCAACATGCTTCCGGCTCTGCCTGATGCTTGGGCAGACGGTAGTGTTAAGGGTCTTGTGGCACGTGGTAACTTCGAAGTATCCATGAACTGGGCAAACAAGAATCTCACAACAGCTTCTATTCTTTCCAATAACGGTGGTACAGCAACGGTACAGGTACCAAATGCTGCATTTGCGACAGTTGTGGATGAAGAAGGCAATATCGTTGATACAACAGCAATCTCCAATGATCGTATCTCCTTTGAGACAGTTAAGGGTCATACATATACATTGAAGGATGTTCCGGCTCGTGAGGCTGCTCCGGCAGGTGTATCCGCAATTCGTTTGGATAACAACACAGCTAAGCTTGCATGGAATGCAGTTAAGGCAAAGGATATCTCCTACAATATTTACCGTCAGTTGGATGATGGTGATGTGAAGTTGATCAAGTCAGGTGTTAAGGAAGCTTCCTATACAGATGAAACAGCTGATGATACTTTCGGTACATTCACATATCAGGTATCTGCTGTTAAGGACGGTATTGAAACAGAATTGAGTGATAAGGCAGTTCTTGCCCGTATGGACCAGATCGTTGGTGCCGGTAAGCTCGATGATGCGGACAGTCATATCGTATTTAACGGTTCCTGGGGTGAATGGACACAGGATAAGGGAGTTAACTATATGGATACGGTTAAGTTCCTTGAAAATCCTACAGGCACAGAATCCGTAGTGCTCGACTTTATCGGTACAGGTATCGAAGTCATTACAACAACCAATAAAGACCGTGGTAAGTACGAAGTATTCATCGATGGTAAGTCCTATGGTAAAGTTGATACATATTCTGCAACATCTGTTCGTCAGAAGAGTGTTTATAAAAATGAAGACCTTCCTAAGGGAGTTCATCACTTTGAACTGAAGGTTCTTAACGAAAAGAACAATGCAAGTTCCCGTACAAAGGTTGAACTTGATGCTTTGAATGTTCTTGATAAGAATGCTGTTGCAGCAACAGGTATCACAGTCAAGAGTAATTCCGGTATCACTACTGTCGGTAAGGCCGGTACAGTTCAGATGGTTGCGGATGTAACACCTGAAAAGGCTACAAACAAGGCTGTAACATGGACATCTTCCAACCAGAACGTTGCAACGATCGATTCAAATGGTGTTGCTACATTCACAGGTAAGAACGGTACAACAACAATCACAGCTACATCTCAGGCAAATGCTGAGGTTAAGGGCTCTGTTGAAATGACAGCTTCCATTAAGAGTGAAGGTGTTGAAGTAGAAGAGACGATCGTTGAAGATGCTACA
>X413_Lion__coassemble_98_pt1 | contig 16417 bp, 12 predicted proteins | sample X413_Lion__metabat2_high_PE_002 | metagenome-assembled genome bin X413_Lion | reverse complement strand
CACACTATCCAAAACTCCTCGGTTTCCATATGCAAAACTTTCTGAATTTTATTTTTCCTGTGGGAAACAGATACGTTTCAAGACTCTCTTGTGGATAATTCCGCTATTTTGAATATTTCTTGTGGATAGAGAACACCCTTCACACTTATCTTGTGGACAACAAAAAAATCCTGCCTCTCAGCAGGATATATATACTGAATAACTTGGCGGCTAAGCGAGATACTCAGTCAAAGATCTTTTGACGTTGCAATACTTTTGTCAGGAACCATCCTACGATCACAGACACCAGCTCCCCAATGGCCACTTCTGTGCCCATGATCAACATTCCCACGATCCTGTTCCCCTCAAAGAACAAGAAGGAAAGTTCAGCTCCCACGAAGAAGAAGTTGAATACAACAGGCATCAGGATACTCAAAACCGGTACACCCTTCACTGTCTTCTCTCTTAGTGCATATGTACACCATGCCGCAAGGAATGTGGCAAGTGTTCCGATCACCGCATCGATCATGCCTGTCGGATTGACACCCATCATAGCACCAATGAGATTTGTCAGAAAACATCCCAATGTAACACCATAGATGGAAGGCTTATAAATAAGCGGAAGAAGTGTAAGTGCTTCGGCGATCCGGATCTGGATATTGCCGTAAGTGATCGGTGCCAATGCCAGCGAAACGACCGTATAGATCGCCGCGATCATTGCCACACGCGCAAATACAAGCGCATTGTTCTTTTTCATTCTATTGTCTCCTTATTTTAGGTTACGTCAGGTAGCCGCTACTGACGGCGGTCAAAACCGCATCCCCTATTATAGGAAACAAATCGATTTTGTAAACTATGCCCACACAAGGTAGATGACCAAAGCACCCGCTGCCGCAGCGATAAGTGTAAACGGAACACCGATTCTCACAAAGTCCTTTGTCTCCACCTTATACCCTTCTTTCTGCAAGATACCGATGCCGGCAATATTGGCGGATGCCCCCACGGGGGTGATATTTCCACCTAAAGTAGCACCGATGAGCAATCCAAAATAGAAAAGATACGGCTCCACCCCAAGTATATTGGCAATTCCCCCAACGACCGGCAGCATCGTTGCAACATACGGAATATTATCAATGAACGCAGAAAGTATGACCGATACGACCACAATAAGGACATACATCGTCAGTACGGAACCCCCACCCATCTTTACAAACACATCGGCAATAGCATCAATCACGCCGGCTTCTGTAATGCCTTCGATGACCATGAACAGACCCGACAATAACAATAACGTCTTATAATCCACCGCCTTCACAGCAGTAGAGACGATATCTTTTCTATGTCTGCATACAGCTTCATACAAAACTCCCACAAGGGCAAACATCATACAGATGATGCCATTGGTAAGTTCCGGTCTATTGGGAAATTGGGAAGCTATGATCAGTGCTGCGATCGTTCCAAATAGTAAACAAGACGGCACATAGTCCGTAACTTGCGTTTTTTCAGAGGAAGATACTTTCTCTTTATCATGACGAAAGAGCATCAGTAAAACAGGGATCGTAGCCAAAGCCCCGGCCTCCACTGCAAACGTAATACCGGGCTTACCAAGAAACCAGAAGAAATCATTGAAGCTCATATTGGCATATGACCCCAACAAGATACTTGTAGTATCCCCCACCAATGTAGCAGCACCTTGCAAATTGCTGGAGACTGAGATCGCAACAATGACCGGAACCGGATTTGTCTTCAACTGCCGTGCCACCGCAAGTCCCACCGGAGCAACCATCAACACCGTTGCCACATTATCTACAAAAGCGGATATGATGCCGGCAAAAAGTGACAATGCCACGACCGCCCATTGTACCGTCGGGGTGATCTTCAACAAACACTCCGCCATCCGCACCGGCATCTTACTTTCGTTGAACAATTCCACCGTGATCATGGTCCCTGCCAACATAAAAATGATATTCCAGTTGATGGCATCAACAGCCCCGGAAAGTGGTAGGATCCCACTCAGGATGAACAAGCCGGCAAATGACAATGCCACAAGCCATCGTTTATCCGAAAACTTCAATAACAAAACGTACATGATGACAAAAAGACCTAAAGCAAACAACATAGCATACCTCCAAAAAAACCGTATACGATGTACACGGTCTTCTCTCATGTACGATCGTACATGAGTCTCATTATTTCAAGTATGACCAGGCTGTTCAGCAGTGGTGTTGACCATACTCCGCAATTGCGGCAATTACTCCCTCACTACTTATATTTATACCAAATCACATCAGTTCCCTTCAATGAATTTCTTGATCTACCATCATTTTTTTGCTATACAGTTCCATTCCGGTCAGAATCGTTTTCGCATCCTCCGACGTCTTCAACAAATGAACATAACCATGCAGAGATCCTGCTTTATCCCGCAACATCCTACTATGGGCACTAATGTAGATACCATGTTTTGCCTTACCGTTCTTAGCTTCCTGCACCATGTTTACAGCCGCACTGTTACCATCCAACGCAATCAATACATATCTTCTTCTCTTGAAGATCTCATAATTAAAGCTCTTATACACAGCCATTGGTTCCGGTTCAATGGAAGGTCTTATCTTCACACCGCTTTCCTTCAACTTCTCTGCTTCTTTATCACTCAACAAAGCCGGTACGATTGCATATACATCAAATCTGTCTTTGCAGCGTTCAACCGCATATTTCTCATAACCGGTCAGCGTATGTCCGACCACAAAGAAATATTTGTCCGGATCGGCCTTGGCGATCACGGTATCCAAGATAGCTTGTTCGTCTTTACGCATCCTTGTTGTATGCGTGTCATTATTGAAGCTTCCGCCGGCAATAACGATCGGAAGTCTGTCTTTGTCCATGGGAACGATGCACTCTTCCAGTACTTCTGTTGTCAATTTCTTCTCAGCATTGCGCACCAGCTCCTGTGGCAGGGGATACTCTGCTTCTTCTCTTTGTCTATATAATTGGGAAAAAGATACATCTTTGCACAGTACATTCAATCGGTCCGTCTTAGTATCCATATCGGCCATTGCCGCAACGTGCACTTCTTCCTCGTCTTTGTGCATACGCAACATATCTTCTTCGGAAAGGTCCAAAAGTTTTCCCAAAGAAAGTTGTTCATCGATGGAATCGGTACCGTACAATGCCCCACCATCGGTACCCTGCACACACTTCACACCGGCAGCCAAATATTGTTTTAAGGGATGTTGGGATACGACACTGAGGTTGTTCAACCGCACATTGGATGAGATCTGAAACTCCAGCACCGCTCCAGTTTCATGAAGTAAAGAGATGAGTTGGCGACCTTTTTCAGAACGTAAGTTAGCAGTATACAAACCATGTCCAATGCGGATCTTCGGCATCTGTTGTCCTTGTAATAAACTTTCCTTGATACAGCGGATACTATTGGCAACATTGTCACGCAGACAATCGTTTTCCCCGGCATGGATGCGGATCGTAAATCCCGGAACATCATTGGCGATCTTAACGATCTCACGCAACATCGGTTCCAGCTCCCGGATATCGTTGATCTCTTCACCGAGGATGTCACTTCCTGCCACATACGGATCGATCGACACCGCCCGCAACACTTTTAAACTATCCGCAAGATAGGACCCACTGTCGATCTTATCCTTCACGATCGTCAAAGGGATACGGCGGATACCTGCCAAAAACCGTAATGTAACACCGGTCTCTTTTGTCACTTTCGGCATGACCGCATGCACTTCTTCCAACATCTTCACGGCTGCCTCTTTCTTCACAAGCGTCGTATCCGATATCTCAGCATAGTAAATACCATGAGCAGCATATGTACGGGCGATCCAAAGGAGCAGATCCTGATACAGCGTATTATGAGCATATGACCCTTGGCGATCCTTCTCCATCTGATGCAAAGCATTGACGATATCCCGATCGGGAATATCATCCACATGCACGATATCCACCTGTACTTCCGCCGGTCTTCCTTTGGTGAATACATACCGATACAGATATACCTTCTCTAGATCGGTAAACACAGCCTGACCGTCCTTCATCACCGCCAGCGATGCCCGGATCTTGGGAATGTTATATGCCGCATCTTCCGGATCATGCAAGATCAGATCCGCAAAATCGATACTCGTCATATCATCGATCCTTCTGGTCAAATACTTTCCTTCCAGATTACTGTCTTTCATCAAACGTGCATTCTTTTGTCTTTGCTCGTCTAAATATGCCTGTTGCTTGGCATTCACACGCAGTCCCAGTTTCTTGATATAGTACAAAGGATAAGCAATGTGATGAAAAATACCCAAGGCAATGAGGATATCCGGGGCAAGATTGGCATTCATATGGGTATGAAGATCCGTTGTGAATTTACAGGCGGCAGGGATGTATGTCTTGACCAATGTCTTGGTAAAATCCAAATGATAGTCCTTCGTCTGTGACATCAATGTTTTGGCAATGGCCGGCACTGAGGCCTTTGTTTCGATCGTGCCGTCTCCCCACAGGTTGGCGGCTTTGGTATCTCGCAAGCGGAAGACATATACACTTCTGTTGCGACCGTCGATGTAATGAGGCATCGTGCCCTTGATGACCTTCAATCCACTCTCATCCAGAGAAACCGGTAAGCCGCATAGTTTTGCAAAATTCTCGATCAGATTTCCGGTCTTGTGATTGGGCGTGGACAGAACATAGTGCATCTCATCTCCTTCCAGATCACATGTCACGATCATGTCTTTTTCTTTATCCAACCAGAATGTTCCAAAGTATCCCATATGTGCCTCCTTGTTTTTTATGGGTGATTGTACCACCTTCCTGACAAAAATGCACAGGCATCTGCCTGTGCATTCCTGTTTACTTTTTGGTCAGCCAATCCACTGCCGATAATGCCGCCACATTCCCCTGTCCGGCCGCCTTGATGTATTGATACGGAAGACCTGTAACATCTCCTGCCGCAAAAAGACCCGGCAGGTTTGTCTTCATCTGCAGGTCTACTGCAACTGCATTTCCCACCGTAGCAAGACCCGGCACAAGCTGTCCGGGAAATTGTGCTTCTCTCAAGATGAATACACCATCGGCCATATGTTCTCCTTTATCCGTACGAATGCCTGTTGCCTGCATCTCACCAATGATCTCCACCGGTCGCTCCATGATAACTTCCACATCATGTTCAAAATGAGTTTCAGTACGATACAACGGAATATAAACAACATGAGCACATACTTCCGCCAAGAAGTCCGCTTCCGCTTCTTCTGCCGCACTGCCACCGATAACGATCACGTTCTTCCCTTTGTATAACGGAGCATCACATGTAGCACAATAACTCACACCACGTCCAAGGAACTTTTCTTCATTGGGATACGGCTGGCCGGCTGCCACACCCGGAGCCAAGATCACTGCCGATGCTTCAACCATGTTGTTGTCATCCGTCTGCACCATATAGTAATCACCCATGGCATATACCGCAGTGACTTTCTGCTCAGTGATAGCGATACCAAGATCTGCGATCTGCTTAGCAAATACTTCCGCCATTTCTTTTCCGGTTGCGCCCGGCAGACCAAGGTAGTTCATGATTGGATGTTCCACGACCTGCATCTTGCGGGAAAGATCTTTACGGCCAAAAACGATGATATTCTTATTTCTTACTTTCGCTGTGATCGCTGCTTCCAGACCGGCAGGACCGGAACCGATCACGGCAATGTCATATCTAGTCATAATACGACCTCCTGTCTTTATTGTACAAGACTTGGAAACAGGATGTTGATTCCTGCTTAAAAAAATATATTTGACAAGTTTGCTTGTCATTCGTATACTCAATTTGACAAGTTTAGTTGTCAAAAGGGAGGAACCGGATGCCTTTGTTTAACAGGCTAAAAGAGTATAGGAATAAACATGGGATCAACCAGACGGAACTTGGCCGTCTGTGTGGTGTATCGCGGCAGACGATATCCCAGATCGAGCGTGGGGATTATTCCCCTTCTGTCACCCTGGCCTTGAAATTGGCAAGGGTCCTGGATGTCTCAGTGGAAGACATCTTCACATATGAGGAGGATGATATATGAAATCACATGGCATCAAGCGTCTTATCGTCATCATGATATTGAGTGCTTTACTGGGAGGCGGAATTGGTTTCTTAGTAGGAAAGATCATCTCAGGAACCGATTTTTCCCCACTGCTTGTACAATGCAAAGATCAGTTTGTACAGTGGTTCCTCCCCATTGCAGTAGTGGTTGCTGTAGTCATCGTCTTCATCTCTTTCTACACAGAAAAGAAGACAGAGGGTTGCTTGGCAGCCTTGGAAAAAGCAGAAGATGAGGAAGCCGACCGGTTGGAAGAAAAAGCAGGAAAGTATTCTTCTGTACTGATCCTGATCAACGGTTGTGTGCAGATCTTGGCAATCTTGTGCATCGGGGAATTGATCGACTACTATCTGGTACGTCAGGTCAGTGAAGCATTTGGTACTTTCTTTTGGCAGGTCATAGCAGCCGGAACATTGTCTTTGACCTCCACCTACTTCTCCATTCATCATTTTAATGTCATCAAAGCCCACTACAACAAAGACGGTGATCCCGGTGAGAAAGATTGGGCCGAGAAATACTTCAACAGTTTAGATGAAGCAGAGCAGATGAGTGTATACAAGGGCTACAAGAAAACAACAGAAACAGGTTATAAAGTTTTGATCTTGTTGATGTGTCTGACATTATTCAGCAATGCCTTGTTCCATACCGGAACATTTGCCACGGTCGTATTGGCCATGGTGTATTGTGTGATGCAATTTACATATCAAAGATCTGTGCGCAACAAAGGAGGGCACAATGATACTCAAAGCAGAAGGACTATATAAGTCATTTACAAACAAGGAAGTGCTCAAGGGCATGTCCTTTCAGGCAGAAAGCGGGCGAGCCGTAGGTCTGCTTGGTCGCAATGGAGCAGGTAAAACAACGACCATCCGTATCCTGCTGAACATCTTCCCCGCCGATAAGGGAACGATCACACTCGATGGCAGACCCATTGACCGTAAGAAGATAAAGATCGGATATCTTCCCGAAGAACGTGGTATGTATCCCAAAAAGAAGATCATGGATCAGCTGCTGTACTTTGCTCAGTTAAAGGGACTCTCCGCTAAAGAGGCAAAGACCCGCGTACATAACTGGCTGGAACGGCTTGAGATGCTGGATATTGCCAACAAAAGACTGGATGCTCTCTCCAAAGGCAACCAACAAAAGATCCAGCTGATCACAGCAGTCATCAACGATCCGGACATCCTTATCCTGGATGAACCGTTCTCCGGTCTTGACCCTGTCAATGCCCGCGTCATGGAAGAAGTCGTCAAAGAACAAATCAATGCCGGCAAGATCGTATTCTTCTCCGGTCATCAGATGAATTATATCGAAGAGTTCTGTGATGACATTGCCATCCTCAAAGACGGCAAGATCGTTTTGGCCGGTGAACTTACCCGGATCAAACGCGACTATCCCCGTACCAAGCTCATTGTCCGTTCCGTGGACAATGACAAGATCATGGAACGTTTCCATGGTGTGATGGATGAAAAGCATGTATTGACGATCCAAATGGAGGATGCTTCACAGAAGGCGCAAGTCATGCGTACTTTGACAGATGATTACGATATCGATGAGATCAAGGTATTCGAACCTTCTCTCTCCGATATCTTTGTAGAATATGCAGGTGAAAACAAATGAAGCAATTTCGTACGATATTGAACTTTGAGTTAAATGAATACTTGAAGAATAAAGCATATATCATCACCACGGTCGTTATGGTCGCCCTTTTGGCAGTAGTGATGTTCCTTCCCGGTCTTCTCTCTCACATCGACCTCTCCGGTCCTGCTGAGGAAGCCAAGCCGGTGATCATATCCGTCGGTAAAGATATGCCACAGGATATCAAAAAAGAACTGTCCGCGACCGTCACTTCCGTTTTCCCGGGAAATACTGTCGAGATGACAGATGAAGATCTTAACACCGTCAAAGACAAGATCCGCAACGGTGATGCAGAATTCGCATTTGCCTTCGGTGATTCCATTTCGCAGTTCACATACTATGTCAATGACCTGAAGATGACGGATTCCAACACCGATCGATTGACAAGTGCGCTCAATGACATCCTCCATGCTCAGGCCTTTGAAGAGAAAGGCATCTCCTCCCAAGAAGCATCTTTGATCATGAGCACCAATGTTTCCTCACAGACAGAAAGTCTCGGTCAAGATCAATCTCAGACATTCTTCTACACATATATCATGATCATGGGATTGTATATGGTCATTGCCATGTATGGACAAATGGTAGCTTCTCATGTAGCGGCGGAAAAAGACAGCCGTGTCATGGAATTGTTGATCGCCACCGCTGATCCCACAGCCATGATGTTTGCCAAAGTCATTGCGTCTTGTTTGGCAGGATTGTTGCAATTGACGATCACATTTGGTTCTTCCATCCTGTTCTACAACCTCAGCAGCATGTCTGCGACTCTTTCTCTGATCTTCGCATCCTTCTTCGATATTCCGTTACATCTGCTTGTATACATGCTCATCTTCTTCCTGCTCGGCTATCTGATCTATGCCTTCTTGTTTGGGGCAGTGGGCTCGACCGTATCCAGGATCGAAGATCTCAGCACGACCATCTCCCCCCTGATGATGGTATTTGTGGCCGCATTCCTCATCGTCATCTTCTCTATGAGCAGCGGAAATGTAAACAACGGATTGATGGTCTTTGCGTCCTTCTTCCCGTTATCTTCACCCATGGCAATGTTTACACGTATTGCCATGAGTAGTGTTCCGTTCTACCAGATCATGATCTCAATAGCGATCTTGATCGTATCTGTATGGCTGATCGGCAAACTGGCCGCAAAGATATACCGGACCGGTGTCTTACTGTATGGCACAAAGCCAAATATCATGACATTGATCAAGCAGATCTTGAAAGCTTGAGTGTATAGGAACTGTCTGCCGGCAGACAGTTCTTTTTCATTGCGGAGATGCTCTGTTTAGATGCGTAAATGTACAATTCTCTACATGGTATGACAGTATGCATCGTGATATCATTTTCCCACATAGGAGGTATATATGGAAAATATCGGAAAACGCATCATGACTTTACGCAAGAAAGCGGGAATGTCTCAGGAAGATCTGGCAAGCAAACTAAATGTATCCCGACAATCCATCTCCAAATGGGAAAGCGGACAGTCTCTACCGGATGTGGAAAAGATCGCTCTTATCAGTAAGATATTCAATGTTTCCACAGACTCTCTTATCCATGGCACAGAAATGCCATCACGACATTCATGCCCGTGGCACCGGGATGATCTTGCTTATGGTGTTCTGACGATCGCCATCATGTTCTGTTGCTTTAACTGGATTGAGTATCAGCTACTGCCAAAGATCATGCCCGGCATCATCGGCATCGTTCTGGCTGTATTCCTATTTACCGGCAAAAAGAGACAAAAGACACTGTTCTACAGTATTGCCGGCTTTATACCGGTTTCTCTACTGACCACAACATTTACAAACTATACCGCCCCATTCCCAATGTTTCTAAATGACTATATCGTATTTCTGATCGCCTATATCTTATACATCATCTTAGTCCGAAAGTATTTTAAGAAAAACAAGTAAAAGTACACAGTGGCGTACAGTAAGTTCATGATCCTCTTGTAGAATACAAACATACGGAGGGTATTCTCTATGGACAAAGCAAATATCGTATCGGAGATCATATGTGCAAAGTATCGGTATATGCCCGATGCCTTGCTGTTGCACTATGCAAGTAAATTTGTTTCTCAGCCGGAAGAACTTGTGATCCGGCAGGAGATAATATCACGTGGTCTTACCCCAAGATCACATACACCACATTCATAAAAAGGCGGCTATTGCCGCCTTTTCCTATATATTCCTTCTGTCTTTGTTTGCTTGGATCAAGAACGTCATCGTCATTGTCTTGGCATCCGGAATTTCTCCTCGTACACACATATCCGTGATTTCATCCAAAGTATATCTTTCAACCCGTAAGAACTCATCCTCATCCGGATGTTGTCCTTTAAAGTCACCTTTTCTTGCATAATACAGATCGATCACTTCATTGTCATATGCAGGTGTGGGATACATCTTTCCAAGATACATCCAGTTTGTACCTTCATATCCCGTTTCCTCTACGATCTCACGCTGTGCAGTCTTCAGAGGATCCTCTCCCGGTTCCTTCTTACCGGCCGGGAATTCGAGCGTCACTTCTCCTTGTGCATACCGCCACTGTTTGACGAAGAAGAATCTTCCATCTTCATCTTCCAAAGCAATGCCCACTCCACCGGGATGTTCCACAACTTCCCGGTCAAATACATTACCATCCGGCATCTCAGCTTTATCTTTACGCATCTTCAGGATCTTTCCCTTATAGATATATTCCTTACATAACGTTTTCTCTTCCATCGACATACACATATCCTCCTTATCTCCATTATCGCACATATCGTTATGTAAGAAATGAAACAGAACAGTCATAAACTGTAATAACTTTACAGTTTATATGAAAACAGTGTTTTTCTCATCCCCATACTCCCGTATAATAAACACACGAACAGGGGGATATATGCATGAATAAAGAAAAGTTCGGATCTCGGCTGGGGTTCATCCTCATATCAGCAGGATGTGCCATTGGCCTTGGAAATGTATGGCGTTTCCCGTATATTACAGGACAGTATGGTGGTGCGGCCTTTGTCCTTATCTATCTTGTATTCTTAGCTGTTTTGGGACTTCCGATCATGGTCATGGAATTTGCCGTAGGGCGTGGCTCGGCTAAGAGTATTGCCGGGGCATTTGAGAAATTGGAACCGAAAGGAACAAAATGGCATTGGTATAAATGGCTCGGCATTGCCGGAAACTACTTGTTAATGATGTTCTATACCAATATTGCCGGTTGGTTGTTATTGTACTTGTGTAAGATGGCCACCGGTGGATTTAACGGTCTGGATGCGGCCGGGGTGGATGCTCAGTTCAATGGCTTATTGTCCGATCCTATCACAATGACTTTGTTCATGGTCATCATTGTGGCGTTATGTTTTGCAGTATGTAAGATGGGGCTGCAGAAAGGTGTGGAGAGGATCACAAAAAGTATGATGATCTTATTGCTGGTATTGATGATCGCACTGTCCGTTCGTGCCGTAACTTTACCCAATGCTCAAGAAGGGTTGTCTTTCTATCTTCTTCCGGATCTTGGCAAGATCAAAGAAGCCGGCATCATGAATGTGATCTCTGCCGCCATGGGACAAGCCTTCTTCACCTTAAGCCTTGGCATTGGTGCCATGGAGATCTTCGGGAGCTGTACCGATCGCAAACATACCCTTACAGGTGAAGCATGTTTCATCACCGGCCTGGATACATGTATTGCTTTGTTATCCGGTCTTATTATCTTCCCGGCAAGTTTTGCCTTTGGTATTAATCCCGGCAGTGGACCAAAGCTCATCTTTATCACCTTGCCAAACATCTTCCGGTCTATGCCCGGAGGGCAGATCTGGGGCACGATCTTCTTCTTATGCATGGTATTTGCGGCGGCCAGCACGATCATTGCCGTATTTGAAAATATCACATCGTTCTGGATGGATCTCACAGGGTGTTCTCGTAAGACAGCCATTAACATTAATTTCTTTGTCGTCATCTTATTGGCCATGCCCTCCATTCTCGGCTATAACTTACTCAGTGGCTTTGCGCCACTTGGACAAGGGTCCACGATCCTTGACCTGGAAGACTTCCTCGTTTCCAACAACATCCTTCCCCTTGGATCTCTTGTCTACGTACTCTTTTGTACGACCCGATACGGGTGGGGTTGGCAGAACTTCATTTCTGAGGCAAATACCGGCACGGGAATCAAGTTCCCAAAATGGATCCGAACTTATGCTATGGTCGTGATACCACTTGTTGTATTGTTTATCTTCATCCAAGGATATTGGACAATGTTCATTAAGTGATCTGTTTATGCAGATCGCTTTTTTTGTGATCGCACATCAAAAAAAGAGGGCGTGTCATCACGTCCTCTCAAACATTACCGCTTACTTCTTTTTGATGAAGAACATCCCGGCTGCAGTCGCAAGTACGGTGAATGCCCACGGCATTGCACTTCTTGTATCACCTGTAGCAGGTCTCTTGTCTTCGTCCTTATTGGGAGTAGTCGGTTTCTCCCCATCCGGTGTATTTGGCTTTTCTTCCGGTTTAGCTGTATTATTCGGGGTAACTTTAACCAACGCATTGCGAGCCGCTGTCAAAGCATTCATCCTTTCAGATAACTGTGCATCGTTGATGTCACTGTTGTCCTTTACCGCAGCTTCCACAGCCTTTCTGGCTGTTTCATATGCGTTCCATGTTTCCTTTGAGAAGTCTGTCTTCTTCAGTCCTTCCGCATCCAATGAAGCAAGCTGTTCCTTTGCCGGAGCAATATCAGCTCTCTTTACAAGCAATGTACTACGTTCTGTCAGGACATTTACAAGACGTACGATATTCTCATCTGTCTTCTCATTTCTGTCCTTAAGGATCTGCTTAGCTTTTGGCAATGCTTCCTTAACTGCAGGATCATTGTTATAAGCCTTTACAGAACTTGTAGTATAAGCACTCATATCACGTTTAACAAGCTGTTCCAAGGAGCTGTAATCGATACGTACAGGGAGATCCTGTCCCGGCATATCGGCATATGCCTCCAACTCCACAAAGTGATCGGATGTACCGGCATTACCGTCTCGACCACTGACATAGATACGGATATAACGGGCTTTGCAAGGTTCTTCCAGAACAATGGACTTACCGTCCTTTGTCTCTGCATACAGTTCATCTGTTCCCTTACCGACCTTATGCATCTCTCCGGTCTTGTCACTGTTGAAGATGATATGTCTATTGTTCTCAGGGAACTTTTCATCCTCACTCAACATGATGACGGTAGGACCGTACTTTCTGTTGTCACCGAAGTAACGTGTGAGGACAACTTCGTTCAAATCGTAGTTCTTACCAAGATCGACCTGAATATAACGAGAATGGTTCTTACGATCCGGTGTATCACCCAATTCAAAGTAATTACCTGTACCCTTATTCCCGTCATTCAGTTTGTTCTTAGGTGCATCATTGTTATATGTCGGAGCACTGTTTGTTGTAACATCCTTCTCAGTAACTTTGATGTCCTTGTTATTACGAGCCAATACAACATTCATTCGGGAATCGATATAAGAAGCAGCTTCGTCAAATGCCACAGCACGATCCAATACTGTCAGTGTTGTTTCACCTGTCAGACCGTTTGCAAATACTGTTTCGCCCTTGGCCACTTCCGGATTGACACCTTCTTCCGCATATGCACTTGCAGCAACCTTTCCGTCTACGTAGATCTTGATCATCCCGTTGACTTCCTTTACCGCCGCAATGTGATGTTCTTTACCGTCGTTGACCTTGCCCTTTTCATGAGCAACCACATTACCGTTTTCAATAAGCTTTTCTGTATAAGCGGAGTTAGCTGTCAGATTACCGAAAGTAAATGTCAGATAGCCATTCTCATCGATACCGAAGGAATATGCGCCCTTCTGCTCTGCAATCACGGCATTGACAGCATCTGTCTTGATCGTACCTACAACAGAGAAGCCCTTATGACCATCCACAGAGTGCTTAGCATCTTTGACGATCGGAGTGCCGTCTGCCACAACACCTGTCACCCCGGTAATGATATCTTCTGTATATACATCATCTGTCTTATCGGCCTTTGTTACATTTCCGACAGTATCCTTGGCACCGTTGACATGGACTGTGATGTCAGAGAGATCCTCAGCATCCTTGTTCAATGTCAATGCGACTGTACGACGATCTGCCTGCAGTTCTGCCTTGGTCACCGTATAACCATCTACAGTATAGTTTTCCTTGGCCGGATCCTGCATCGTTTCGTTAAATTCAACCTTCAATACATTACCGTTAGCATGAATACTTGCAATCTCTGCCGGAGTCGTATCTTTATCACCATATTGCATGATGAGAACTTCTTTCGGTTCCAGTGTATATGTAACTTTCTTACCGTAAGTCATCTCCGCATTGTTGTACTTATTGTCACCGATGACCACTTTGCCGAACACCGGTTTCAAATCTTCCGGTACGCCGAGCAATCTGTCATATGTTACAGTGATGTCCTTCTTCACATTGGAAGGATTACGCAGAGATACGATGCCTGTGTTACCGTTCCATGCGGAATATCCGTAAGGATCACCGTTTGCCGGAGCACCACCGAACATCTTGGATTTTTGCAATGTTTCAAAGTTTCCTTCGATCCAGTTAGCTGCCTCAGCATTGATCTGCCACTTGTCATCATCAAACATAGACGGACTGTAATAATATTCCCAGAAAGCCGTACCACGGGTACCAAGCATATACAAATGCTCTCTCAACTCTTCATCTGAATACTCGATCGGCTTATTCTGATTCGGGCTTGTAGGCACCTTATGAGCCGTCTTGGCATATACCGGATCATGGTTATAGAAATACTTGTTTGGCAACTGCCACTGTCTGTCATGGAAGAACTCATAGTAATCCTGATCTCTGTATGTCAACATGGACTCTTCGTTTGTATTATCAAACTTCTCACAGAACCCGGTATCACCCGTATTCTGCATCCATACACTGTTGACCCACTGCAAATGCCAAGGACTCGGATTGGTATACGATGTCATATTCAACCAAAGATCCTTACCATCACGCTGTGCACGCATGGACTCAAAGACATCTGTCCATCTCTCATATGTTTCCGTGATCGTATAGAACGGATTGTTCTTAGCGGAAATGTAATACTCAGAATCATCTCTGGAAGGTTCCAGCAACATACCGTCCAACTTCCAATAGTTGATATCAAACTTTTCCTGATATTTATTGAAGATATCATCTCTCAACTTATTCAAATATCTTGCATCGGATACGTTGATGTCATTACCGGACTGATGATTTACAGAACCGAGATTATTCTGTGCGATCCAGTTGGCGATCTGTGTCTGTGTTCCATAACCACCTCTAGGCCCAAGCCAAAGACCGAAGTTGGAACCCATCTGATTTACCTGAAGACTTGAGTCATATAACTCATTCGGAAACTTATTGTTGAAACCCCAGAAAGAAGAAGCATAGTTGATCCATCCATCATCCACAACATAAGAATCCAACGGTTCCACACCATTCTGTGTAAAGCCCTTTTCCACTTCCGCAAAACTCTCAAGAATATTCTCGGAAGTAATATCTTTCATATTGTCATACCAAGAATTGAACTGTTGGCGGAAATCCGTCTTTGTGGCGATCGTTTCAATATATTCATAGAAATCGTTCTGACATACAAGGTAATCCGTACTACGGGCAGCACCTGCCACAGCATCCCATGTCGTCAACTGACCGTCTGTCTTCTGCTCATTGTAAGTAAACTTATCTTTTGTATGTTCCAAAGACTTACCATACCAATATCTGACAAAAGACATCTTATTCTTGGCATCGATCTTGTTCTCTGTTTCCGGGAATTCACTTCCCCAGTACATAGCACCTACATAATAAGGCTGACCAAGTTCCAAATAATCACCCTTCATACCGGCCATATCCGCATTGTTGGTCTGTTCCGGGATCGTCCAATATGTATCCTTTTCCAAAGATTCTTCCGGCAATGCGATATGTTCCAGATCAATGTAATCAAGCTTGGCTTCACCGGGCTTATCGGCTGTGATATTGAGATGCTTTCTCATGAAAGGATCTCCGGCCTTCATGGTATATACTTCACTGATGTTATATACGACACCTCTTGCCGTGATCGGTTCAAAGTCAAATGTCAAAGATGTAACACCGGTATTAGGATCTGTTTCTGTATGCGGTTCCCCCTTTAATGTCATATCACTAGTACGGATATCTTCCACTTCCTTTTCAGGGAAGACCACCGGTTCGGAATAGAGCTTAAACTCGCCACAGGACGCAACGTCTGAGCTTGAATTTCCTTTAGGCTGATGAGCATCCACAAAGACAATACGCATTGCTTTGCCTTTCTTCGCTTCTGTAAAATTCACATAGTTAACGAGCTCATCGGTAAACTCACCTTCAGCATCAGCTTTTACTGAATTGATATCCAATTTTTTCAGAGCTTCTTCAGATTCACCGACATATACCTTGTAATGCTTAACATGCCCGGAATCAGATGCTTGTGTATGTTCATTATTAACAGTTCTCTGATGATATGCAAACGAGGCAACGGTCTTCTCTTTCTTGAAATCCACATAAACATTATGCGGATACTTCTTTTGATCATCATTTGCTCCATTATCATACTTGGAATGGTAATAAGTAGAAAGATCACCATCAAACATCTTATCTGCCGCACCGTTTGTGCCTTCATTGTTGGCTTCACTGTCAGATGTAATGACCCAGTCATTCTCTTTGTTGATAGCACCACCCGGT
>X413_Lion__coassemble_94_pt1 | contig 17778 bp, 15 predicted proteins | sample X413_Lion__metabat2_high_PE_002 | metagenome-assembled genome bin X413_Lion | reverse complement strand
CACACATATCCGTGCTTCTGAACTTTATGCAGAGATCTGCAAGATTCCAGAACCGGCAGACCTAAAGTAAAACCGCTCATATAGAGCGGTTTTGTTTTGAAAAATCTTTAAGCTACCCTTAAGCTACGTCCTTCAAAACCATGAAAATAATGCCTAAAATAGCCTGTTTATCACGTTCTTTTTTATTCTACTCCAATCACAAAGCAATATACCGGCTGTCCACCGTCTTCAACATCAACATCCACATCATAATGAGAGCTAATATATTCAGCAACCTGCTGACACTCTGCATCTGTAGCATCTTCACCCTTGATCAAAGTAACGATCTCGGAATCCGCATCGATCATGGCATCGATCAATGAACATGCGGCAGTGACCTTGTTCTTATCGGTGAGCTTGATCTCTTTATCGAAGAGACCCATATAATCACCCGCATGGATCGCAAGATCATTCATCGTCGTGTCCTTGATCGCATATGTTACCTGACCTGTCTTGACATTGGCAATGGCATCCTTCATGACTTCTGTATTTTCCTCAACACCGGCATCGGGATTGAAAGAGATACATGCACTCAGACCCTGCGGAACGCTCTTTGTCTCAAGGACGATGATATCTTTACCCTTTGTTACTGCAGCAGCCTGATTGGCAGCCATGATGATGTTGGAGTTGTTCGGCAAGATATAGATGTGGCGGGCATTTACCTGCTTGATCGCACTACATATATCTTCGGTGGAAGGATTCATAGTCTGACCGCCGGAGACGACTACATCTGCTCTGTACTCCGTAAACAACTTCTTAAGTCCCTCACCGGCTGCGATTGTGATGATGCCATACTCCTTCTCTTCCTGAGGAACTTCATCCTCAATGATGGACGGAGACATCTCACCCTTAAAGTTTTCGATACGGATTTTCGTAAATTCACCATACTTCTCAGCCATAGTCAAAACACTACCGGGAGTCATCGTATCCACGTGAAGCTTTACCGTGTCCTCTTCACGTAACAGTGTAATATGATTACCTATCTTCTCCAAAGCCACATAGAATTCCTCTTTTCTGAAGAAATGTCTGCTCTCTTCAGACAACTGCAAGATAAATTCCGTAGCATATCCGGAAGCCTTATCATTCTTTTCAGCCTTGATCTTTTCCGCTTCACCCATCTCTTCCACAGGTGCACCTTCCACAAAAGCACGGAAGCCTTCAAAGATGACCACAAGACCTGCACCACCGGAATCCACTACATTTGCTTCTTTCAAAACAGGAAGCAGATCAGGTGTACGATCCAAAGAATCCTTAGCTTCTTTACAAAGGATATCGATATATTCACTCAATGTTGCCTCAGGATGATCCTTTGTATAGAAATCAGCCATCTCACTTGCTTCACGGATGACCGTAAGGATCGTCCCCTCAACCGGTCTCATAACAGCCTTATATGCCATCTGAGCACCGTTGAACATAGCTTCAGCAAACTCACCGACAGTGACCTCGTCTTTGTCTTTTACAGCCTTGGCAAAGCCTCTGAAGATTTGCGAAAGGATAACACCCGAATTACCACGTGCCCCCATAAGCAGACCTCTGCTGAAAGTTTTGGCAACAACAGACAACACCTCACTGCCACTCTTTTTCACTTCCGCGATACCGTTTGTAAATGTCAAAGACATATTTGTTCCCGTATCACCATCCGGTACAGGGAATACATTCTTCGCATCAACATCTTTTTTCTGATTGTTCAAATTGTTGGCACCGCTCTCCAGCATGCCCTTCAACAACTGTCCATTGATCATTTCCATCGTGCACCTCCGTTAACCTACGACACGAACGCCCTGCACAAAGACATTCACTGCCGAAATATGAACGGACAATGTCTTTTCCAGTGTATACTTGACTTTTTTCTGTGCCTCTCTGACAGCTTCTGAAATCTTAACGCCAAAGCTGACAATAATATACAGATCGACTTCAATGCCGCTGTCTGTCTTTCTGACAACAACACCGCGAGCATAATTTTCCTTCTTCAACAGTTCTGCCCAGCCATCGCGCAGCACCTGTTTGCTGGCCATACCAACGACACCGTAACTCTCTGTCACAACGCCACCTGCCAGTGATGCCACTGCTTCCTCGGAGACCGAGATGCAGCCGTAGTTAGTTTTCTTTTCTACTGTCATGGTTTACTCCTCTTATCAAGTCTATATTATAACAACAAACGGATCTAACGCAAAATATAGTCACTGACCTTCCGGAAGTACCAATACTCCACCGGCATAATAACCTGCTTCATAATGCGCCTGAAAATCCGCATCCTTCACTTCATCACCGTGTTCGTCGATCGGGATCGGGATCTTATTGCCTTCCTCATCCAATGCCGCATGGCCTTGCGCATCCGCATAATAATTTTTCACCGCTTTCTCCCCGGAACTGTTTAAAACAAAATTTCCATCCTGATCAGTCCAATACTCCTCTGCCTGTTCATTCCATGGACAGACCTGTGAAGAAACTTTCGCAACATCGTCCAAGCTGAATAAACAGTGAGACTTATCCGCCATTATCGCATAGACATCATTATAACTGTTAATGTTTTCCAAACTGTACATACTACTGATGAAATAACCGCCACTACGCATCAAGATCTTGATCGCCGTGGGATCATAGCTTAAAGAATACTCATCTATTTCCGCCATATCTTCGATCACATCCGGATCCACATTGGCAAAGGCAGACGCTAGCTTCTTCACCTCACCATCATCCGTAAACCCGTTTATTAAAGGTACGTTGGCGACCAGATCAAGATACTCGCTCTTTAGATCAGCCGTTGAGCCATCTCCCAATACGACTTCCGGATGATCCGTATATCGATAACCGATCACTTTCTTTTCCCGCACAACGATCACGACCGCTCGATCACCTTTCATCTTGATATCACACGATGCGATCATGGGATCAGCATCGATACGCTTCTTCACAAGAGAAGGGATCGTCATATAAAAACGATCATCGGTGGTAATACCCGATAGCTGACGAATATAATCCGCATTCAAGTAATTTGCCCCCTCCACACGGATCGAAGCGATCCTGCTGCCCGGCAAAAGAAAATAGACCACGGCGATCAAGGCAATGCCCGCCATAATTGCCAGATTCACGATATGTGACTGATGATGCTTGAAAGAAACAGCATCCTTACGACGCTGTCGATCATTCAAGATCTTTTCAACATGATCAAAAGACACCTGATCGAAGGAAGTCTGATCAAAATTTTCGGGCTGCAGATCGTGTTTCATCACCAGTTGAATTTCTCCATCTCCGTCTCCAGACGAACACCGTATTTTTCAAATACTTTTTCTTTGATCTCATCGACCAAAGCAGCATAATCATCGGCAGTGGCATTTCCTGTATTTACAATAAAATTGCAATGTTTGTCAGATACCATTGCCCCACCGACAGACTTTCCACGATACCCGATGCCTTCGATCAACGACCACGCATTCTGATCGCCGGGATTGCGAAACACAGACCCACAACTCGGCTTATCGAGCGGTTGAGAAGCCATCCTTCTACGCCGACGATCTGTCATCAAAGCATCGATCTCCACACTGTCTTTCTCCGTCAGTTCAAAGGCCGCTGCCAAAATGATGTAATCGGTATGCGTCTGAAAAAAACTTGTACGATATGCAAACGCACACTCTTCATTGCTCATCCAGAAGACTTTACGATCATGATATACACAAACTTCCGTCACGACATCCGCCATAGAAGCACGATACGCCCCGGCATTCATAAACAATGTACCCCCAAGCGTCCCCGGGATACCGGAGGCAAACTCCAATCCGGAAAGTCCGTGTTTCATTGCTTCCACCGATAATGCAATGATCGAGCATCCAGCCTCAGCCACAAGTCTTGTACCGCATATATAGCTCTGGTTAAAATATCTATCCAGTTTTATTACCGCCCCGGAATACGGTCGGTCCGAACACAGCAGATCGCTTCCCTTTCCCAAAAGTTTGAAAGGAACATCCTCACTTTGCAATACACGCAGTACCTCACAAAGTGCTGTGACATTCTTCGGATAGACCGTGTATTTCACTTTTCCGCCAATACGAAGTGTCGTCATATCCTTAAAACACTTATCTGTCTCCACTTCCGCATAAGCTTCAAGTTTTTCACGTAAATCAATCATTAATCGTCATTTCCTCCATCCATCGGATTATTTCATAAGCCGCATCGGGTTTTCCCATTTTGCGCGCTTTTAGCCTAATTTTATCCAATCTTGCCGGATCCTTCATAAGTTCATTGACCATATCGCTCAACGATTCCTTTGTGAGATCCTTCTCTTCGATCATCATTGCCGCCCCGGCATCGACCAATTCCTTTGCATTGTAATACTGATGATTATTTGCAACATGAGGACTTGGGATCAGGACCGAAGCCGTACCGATTGCCGTCAGTTCTGCCAACGTGGTGGCCCCGGCCCGCAATACCGCAAGAGAGCATCCCTTCAACATCTGTTTTCCGTCAATGAACGGGACGATATGGACCCTATCATCATTGCTCGTCTTATATGTATAGTCATTGGCCTTACCCGCTGCTACCAAGACCTGGAAATCCGAGTCAAACAAAGAGCAGGATTCATCGATAACCTTGGAAACAGACTCACTTCCCAAAGAACCCATCATAAAGACCACAAAAGGACGGTTAGGATCCAATCCATAGGATGCCGCAACAGCAGGATCATATTCCGTATCCACCGCCAAAGTCGCCTCGGGATTTCCCGTATAACGCATCTTGTCTTTAAATTGAGGCATCTGCTCAAAATTGCTCTTGTAGCTGATCGCCACTGCATCTGCCATCTTGGCAAGATATACATTGGCCTTGCCGGCAAAAGAATTCTGTTCATGCAACATCACTTTGATCCCCATCTTATGTGCAGCACGCACGATCGGGACACTGATATAGTTACCAAAGGCCACGACCATATCAGGCTTTTCTTTCCGCAAAACTTCTTTCGCATATTTTTCGGCTTTGATCAGTGAAGCAAGCGAACGAAACTTGGCCATGAGCCCGGCTGTCATGCCACTCATATCCGCCCCATAGAAACGATATCCGTGCTCCGGGATCAACTTTGCTTCCATACGATTGCTGGATCCCCAAAAAACAATCTCCCAGTCAGGCTGACGGACAGTAACAGCCTCCGCCAAAGCCAAAGCAGGGTAAATATGTCCACCGGTTCCACCGGCTGCTATAAATACTTTCATCGAAATTCCTCCGATACGTGTCGATTCTATCACATTCTATCTTTTCAAAAAAGGATGCTCATATTTACATATTGTTCACTTTGCCGAAAAAAGCAGTCTTTATTATTCAGACTGCTTTCTCTTTATCTTACGATCTGATCGTCGATTTTTTCCCATACTTCATCAATGCCGATACGCTTTAATGAAGATACCGGTATCACGTTGGCCTCATTGATCTTCAATGATGCCGCAATTTTTTTTCTATTTAGAACAAGCTCAGAACGATTGAGCTTATCGACCTTTGTCATGGCCGCAATGACTGCCAAATGAGCAGCCCTTCCATACTCTGCCATCAAAAGATCATCTTCGTTGGGCACACGTCTACCATCCACAACAAGGATCAAAGCTTTCAATTGCTGACGCATCTGAAAGTAAGGATCGATAATCCTCGCAAACTCCTTGGCACTGCCTTTATCGTTCTTAGCATAACCATATCCGGGTGCATCCGTAAAGATGACCTTTCCATCCACTTCAAAGAAATTAAGAAGTCTGGTCTTACCTGGTGTCTTGCCCGCATAAGCAAGATTCTTACGATTGACGAGCGTATTGATCAACGTGCTCTTACCGGCATTGGAGCGACCGGCAAAGATGATCTCCGGCAGATCACTGTCCGGCCATTGTGAGGGTTGTGCACCGGATATCAGAAATTTGGCTTCATGATACTGCATATCATTTCACCAATGCTTCCTTCAATACCTGCTTTACATTGTCCACAGGAATAAACTTCACACTGTCCTTGACAGCCGACGGAACTTCATCCAGATCACGTTCATTTGCCTTCGGGATCAAAATCGTATTGATACCCACACGATGAGCCGCAAGACTCTTCTCACGTAGACCGCCGATCGGCAACACATTGCCACGCAATGTGACCTCACCCGTCATGGCAAGATCCGCTCTTACAGCATGATTTGTTAAAGCACTGACAAGAGCAGTCGTCAATGTGACGCCCGCACTCGGACCATCCTTGGGAACCGCACCTTCCGGTACATGAATATGGATATCATGCTTATCGAAGAATTCCGGATCGATGCCGAATTCTTTGGCATGGGCCTTAACATAGTCCATGGCGATCTCAGCACTTTCCTTCATAACATCACCGAGCTTACCGGTCATAACAAGACGTCCTTTACCTTCGAAATAATTTACCTCGATAGACAAAACATCACCGCCAAACGCCGTGTAAGCAAGACCTGTGACAACACCTACCTGATCTTCCTTCTCCTTCGTACCGTATTCATACATCTCTTTTCCAAGCCACTTCTGGATCTGTTTCTTGGAAACATTCACACTCTTCTTACCGTCATTGAGAATAACAAGCACAGCCTTACGGCACAATGATGCGATCACACGTTCCAGCTGACGTACACCGGCTTCACGTGTATAGTGACGGATCAAATACAGGATCTCCGCATCCTTCAGCTTAAACTGACCGGTTTTGAGACCGTTGAGCTGCATCTGCTTGGCGATCAAATGTTCTTTGGCAATATGTACCTTATCCAATTCCGTATACGACGGGAGCTCAATGATCTCCAGACGATCCCGCAAAGGAGCCGGAATATTCTCAAGATAGTTGGCTGTGGCCACAAACATGACCTTGGAAAGATCATAAGGTTCTTCCAGATAATGATCGGAGAATGCATTGTTCTGCTCAGGATCGAGAACTTCCAACAAGGCATCACTCGGATCGCCCTTGTAATCAGCCCCCATCTTATCGATCTCATCGATCAAGAAGACCGGATCCAGAACACCGGATTTCTTCATTCCCTGAATGATACGGCCCGGCATAGAACCAAGATATGTTCTTCTATGACCGCGGATCTCCGCTTCATCCTTTACACCGCCAAGCGACATCTTGACAAATTTCCGTCCCAAAGCACGCGCAATGGATTTGGCAAGAGATGTCTTACCAACACCCGGAGGCCCCACAAGACAAAGGATCGGGCTGCTTAAAGTACCCGTCATCTGCTTAACGGCAAGATACTCCATGATCCTGTCTTTTACTTTTTCAAGACCATAATGATCCTCATCCAAAACAGCACGGACCTCCTTGAGATCTTCATTGTCCTCTGTCATTTGCCACCACGGCACATTCAAGAGCCAATCCAAATAGCCACGTGCAACCGCTGCTTCACCGCTTCCCGGAGGGAGCATCTCATAACGACGCAATTCATCACGGGCCTTATCCTTCACATGATCGGGATACGGCTCCTCTTCGATCTTCTTACGCAGTTCAGCTGTATCATCACTGATATTGGAAACATCACCAAGTTCTTCCTTGATGGCTCTCATCTTCTCACGCAAGTAATACTCTTTCTGGCCGGCATCGATCCTATCCTTGACTTTATCGTTGATCTGCTGTTCCACCTGATTCAACTGTTTCTGCTTATTCAGCTCCTCAAGGATCATATACAGACGTTCATTGATATCCGCCTCTTCCAGAAGCTTCTGCCTTACAGCCGTCTCCATCATGAAATACTGACCAAACTGATTCGTCAAAGTCACCGCACTCACGCCCTCGGACAAGGATGCGATCACTTCCTGTGGAAAGTAAGATACAGCACCGGAAACATGCTCCAATTCAGAAACAACTTTCTTAACAAGAGCAACTTCCTCAACTTCATCACCTGTAACGTCATCAATCGGTGTTAATTCACCCATCAACACCCGACCGTCATCCGTCAAAGTATCAAGCTTGGCACGCTTCATGCCCGTAAACGTAACACGCAAGAAGCCTTCTTTTTTGCGCACGATCTTGATCTTGGCGATCGTACCCGTACCATAGAGATCCTCCATCGTCGGATCATTGACCATCAGATCCTTTTGACAAACAAGGAACACCATACTGTCATAGGACGAAGTACCATCCTCGACTGCAACGACAGACTTCGGTCTTCCAACCTCTATCATGACATCCTGTCCCGGAAACAAAATAACTCCGCGCGTACAAACGACAGGTAAATTGATATTTACAGAACTATTTTCACTCATCGAAATACCTCCTTCTCAAAGCGATCCACTCTTTGTATTTATACCGCCTCCATGCAAACTGCAACGAATATGCACCAAAGAGCGGCAAAAAGCACAGATGCCGATGCATCCCGCCAAATAGCCGGAACGATCGGCATCCGATGATTCAAAATAAGGCGCTGTGAAGCGCCTTATTTCAAAACAAATTCTTACTTTGCAGCGTTTTCCTTAACAAAGTCGTATGCCTTGCTGTTGACGATATCACGCTTCAAGAGCTCTGCATCGATCGCTCTCTTAACATCTTCAACCTTCATACCGTACTGCTCTGCAAGGCTGTTGAACTCATTCTCAACATCCTCATCAGTAGCATCGATATTCTCGATCTCCGCGATCTTGGAAAGAGCCATTCTTACCTTAACATTCTTCAAAGCATCAGCCTGAAGATCGTTCTTCAGATCTTCCGGCTTCTTGCCCATCATCTGCAGATAGTTGGGCAAAGAGATGTTGTACTGAGACAACTGTGCCTGCATCTGCTGAATCTGGGAACCGATCTCCTCATCAACGAGAACATCAGGAATCTCTGCTTCCACACAATCAACAAGCTTTTCCATCAAAGCATTGTCTGCAGCAGATTCAGCAGCGTTCTTACGGGATTCCTCAAGACGCTCTCTGAGGAACTTCTTCAGATCCTCTGCTGTAGCAACATCCTTGATGCTGACATCCTTTGCAAAGTCATCATCAACTTCCGGAAGGACCTTTCTCTTAACTTCATTGACCTTAACCTTGAAGACAACTTCCTTACCGGCAAGATCTTCCGCATGATATTCCTCAGGGAATGTGAGATTGAGCTCCTTCTCTTCCCCTGCCTTGGAACCAACGAGCTGTTCCTCAAAACCCGGGATAAAGGAATGACTACCGAGGATCAGGTTATAACCGTCAGCCTTACCGCCTTCGAATGCAACGCCATCCTTGAAACCTTCATAATCGATATTTACGATGTCGCCATCAGCTGCTTCGCCTTCAACAACTTCTTCATCGGCAAATCTTTCACGCAGGTTGTCGAGTTCCTTGCTAAGATCTTCATCAGTAACTTCTTCAACCTTCACTTCATAAGGAAGACCCTTGTAATCCTTAACGCTTACTTCCGGATATACAGCAAATGTGAATACCAATTCAGCATGATCGCCATCGATGGACTTGATATCCAGTTCCGGACGAGTCAGCGGATTGAGGTTGTTCTCTTCGAGTGCTGCACGCATCCACTCATTCGCATTGTCTTCTACAGCCTGGTAGAATCTCTCCTGCATACCGATCTTCTTTTCGAGCATCTGCTTCGGAGCGCAACCCTTACGGAAGCCGTTCAGAGTAACATTCTTTGCAATCTTGTTAAATGCTTTATTGACGGCCTTTGTCCAAGTTTCACCGTCGATCGTGACAACGAGGTCACCAACAGACTTTTCTTTCAGTGTCCAGTTTGACATAGTGTTATATCTCCTTCTTTTAAATTGCCTGCTCATTATAACAAAGTTATAACAATTCAGCTATTGAATTTATGGTATCTGTACTGTACATAGGACAGAATACTGTGATTTCGCCCTGTTTTAAATATTACAACACCGTATTAGCAGAGTAAAGTGCTGAGTGCTAACATTTTTATGTTTTTGTAAAGATGCAATCTCAAGCACATGCACCACGGATTGCTTCTTTATATGCTACGGTGATCTTTGCCTTCAACTGCTCATCGTTCATAAGATCGCACACCTGAGAAGCAATATCATATGCCAGTGCCGCCCCTTCTTCTTTTTCATACATCAAAGGAAGAAACATATACATCTCATGTATCAGAAGCGTCTTTGCCATTTCAAAGAGATCGGGATCTTTAAAAAACCATTCTTCCAAAAAACGCATGGCGACCGCCAACACAGGTTGATCTGCCACCGGCACTACATCAGCCGGAGAAAACGTATATTCCACTCCGTTTCTGACCATTTCAAAATCATCATCTATCTGCTGGGCCGCCAGTGCCTCAATCATCAAAGCAGAAGCTTCGGGCTGTGGATCCTTACTCAGCCAGTCTTTTATCTGTGCCAGGCAATCCCGCAAATTGCGTCCTGTCAAACGTTCCACCGCCAACAACTGAGATTGAGGCTTTCCTTTCAAACGGGCAAGAAGCTTTTCCATGCTCTCTTCCCCATGTTCAGAACGACCGCTCTTGCGATACCGTATCTCCCGCTGTGCTTCATGAAGCTTTTCTTCCGCATCGACCGGAATATAAGGCATTTTCATTTCTCTTTGTACAAGAATATCCGCTTCTTGTACTTTTCCATCTTTCAGAAGATCACCGATCTCCTCCAATACCTCATCATAGTAATTTTCCATATATAATAGTTTAGCAAAAAAATAAGCACTCCACAATTGTGAAGTGCTTTGATGGCGTCCTCGAAGAGATTCGAACTCTTGACCACACGCTTAGAAGGCGTGAGCTCTATCCAGCTGAGCTACAAGGACATCAGCAACACTGTTATATTAGCAAACATTTAGATGTTTGTAAATAACTTTTTTAAATTTCTTTTTACATCTTATTTAAGACGCTCTAAAGAAGCTCTTACACCATGCTTATCAATCTCAAGAACCATATAACTAGGTGCACTGCCATCACGATTATGCCATACAGAACCGGGGTTTAAAAGATGAACCCCATCCACATAAGCATCGCAAGGCACATGTGTGTGACCAAAACATACAGTATCGCACCCAAGCTGATTCGCTCTCTTTACAAGCATATTCAGCTGATTAAGGAACATATCTCTATGACCATGTGTCAGATAGATCCTGTGTCCTTCTGCTTCAAGAACAAGATATTCAGGATATTCACCATACTCATCATTGTTCCCTGCCACGACCGTAAAGCCATTAAGCATGCGCTTAGGCATCTCACTGTCTCCACAATGAAGGAACATATCCGCATCGCTGTACTTCTCTCTGAGAAGATCAAGCGGGGTACTTAAGCCGTGGTTGTCACTGACTACTACTGCTGTTTTCATCTTCTGCATAATACAAGATTTTTTTGTTTATTGCAACTGTTCTTTACAAATTCACACAAAAAATTTTATGTCTTTTCTCTCTCCCCCTTTTCAGTATTGTCCATTGGTTGTGATATGATAAAACCAGGAGATATATTTTATGAATGGATTCAATTTATACCCATACAATATGTTTATACTGCTGGGAGCCGTGGCTGCTCTCTTCATTGTCATATTCCTTACTTTTAAGCGTTTACGTGCTCTTTCCAATGCTTTGACGGCTACCCAAAAGCATGCCGAGGCGATCTCAAAGGGGCTGATATCGGCCGGCATCAAGCAGGAAACGGCACAGGAAGCTTTCCAAAAGCCGATCCATACGTTCAAGACATGTATGAAGCTGTTTTCATGGGCGATGGCTCTGCGCACCGGTTCCAGAATGATGCGTAACGTTGCCGAACAGACTTATGAAGAGAAAAAAAAGAAGAAATGATCTATGTCATATCACGGATGATGTGACCACATAAATAAAAAGACAGCATATAAGCATGCTGTCTATTTTTTTTCTATCTCATCATGCAGAGCGGAATACACTCTCTCTGCCACATCATGAGGAACATATTGTGCGATCTCTTTTACGTCCGCATTCTTCAGATTGGTAAAGCTGCCAAACTTCCGCAACAGCATGCTCTTTCGCTTTGGCCCGATCCCTTCCACTTCATCCAAAATGGACTTTGTCTGGGCTTTGGCACGTAATTTACGATGATATGAGATCGCCACTCGATGTACTTCATCCTGCATTCTTGTCAAAAGAAAGAAAAGTGAAGAATCCTTGGCAATATCAAACACTTTCCCATCAACATCCATCAATCCCCGCGTATTATGATGATCGTCCTTAACAAGACCAAGAACACGGATCTTGTCATCAAGCCCAAGATCTTGAAGGATCTCCACAGCCGCATCGATCTGTGTCCTGCCACCATCCACCAAGATCCCATCCGGCATCCTTTCATCATCCTTCAAAAGACGGAAATACCTTCGATATACGACTTCTTTCATACTGTCCACATCACTATTGGCTGTATGCAGTTTGAACAAACGATATGACTTTCTGTCCGGTATGCCGTCTTCATATACAACACATGATGCAACGGTAAACTGACCTGCTGTATGAGAATTATCAAATAATTCCACACGTTCCATCGTACATCCTGCCAATTCGCTGAGCTGTGCAACTGCTTGCTCCGTCTCCGAATCCTGCTTAGCCACCGTCTTGAACTTCAAGTCCAGTTGCTTATGTGCATTCTCCTTACACATAGCAAGTAGCTTACGACGGTAGCCTTTCTGCGGCTGTACACAATTGGTATGCAAGATATCGCTTAGTTCATCCACTTCATCTTCTTCCAATGTCGATGGTAATGCCACTACAGTAGGGCTTGGATGATCGGTATAATACTGCACCAGGAAGGAAAGAAACTCATCCTTGGCGTCTCCATACAATGGTTGCAATCGAAATTCCTTGTTTAATACCACCCCACGTCTGACAAGAAAGCCGGCAATGGCAATATATCCTTTGTCTTCATACCAGCTAAAAGCATCGATATTTCCACGAGCGTCATTTTCAATAAGCTGACGATCTTGTGTCACCGCTTCCACACTCTCGATCATTTCTTTAAAGGCCCCGGCTTTTTCAAATTCCAGATGCTCACTTGCCTCCATCATCTTGTCTTTAAGATCCTTCATGATCTTCTTCGTGTCCCCGTTCATGAAACGAACGACTTCCTCACTCATCCTTTTATAACGAGCCGGATCGACTTTGTATTCACATGGTCCCAGACATTGCCCCATATGATAATAAAGACATACTTTGTCTTTCATCTTCGTACACCGTCGAAACGGATAGATGGATTGTAGCAGTTTCTGCGTGGTCCTGGCTGCGTGAGCATCCGGAAAAGGCCCAAAATATTTGGCCTTTCGATCTTTCTTCATATCCCTTGCCACAAGCAGACGAGGATACTCCTCATTTGTCAGTTTGATATATGGGTAGGAAGAATCATCCATGAACTGAATGTTGTACTTCGGTCTGTACTTCTTAATGAGATTGATCTCCAAGATCAAAGATTCTTTTTCTGTAGATGTTACAATAAAATCAAAATCTTCGATCTGTGACACCATCTTAGTCGTCTTGAAGTCATGTGCTCCGACAAAGTACTGATTCACCCTATTGTGCAGATCCTTTGCCTTGCCTACATAGATCACTTCCCCGTATTTATTTTTCATCTGATAGCTTCCCGGAGAATGTGGAATATTGCTTAATTTTGCCTTGATATACTCTTTGTCCATATACTACCGCCCTTTTACCGGCATCTTTTGATCGTCTTACAAGTCTATCATGCCAAGATCACTTGAAACAGCCAAATGCCTCAGCATACATACATCATAAAAAGCACATGATAGCTCACAAGGCATTCATGTGCTGTCATGCTATTTCATAGTAACGACCGTGGCCCCGGTACCGCCTTCACCCGGAGTTCCCAAACGAAACTCCTTTACAGAAGGATCTCGGGAAAGTTTCTTATGCACAGCCTTGCGTAATGCCCCGGACCCGTCCCCGTGAATGATGCGGAATGTCTTTAAAGAATTCACTTTTGCTTCATCGATATATCCCGCCATACGCTCCATCGCTTCATCCACATGCATACCGATCAGATTACATTCTGTCGGCATAGACGCAAAGATGTCAGCACGGGACACGGATACGACCGGTTCTTCTTTCAGTTTTGGAATAATACGAGAAGAAGGTCTGATCTGGTTCTTTTTGACACGCATCTCCCGCCCGTTCAACCGCACTGTAATGTCTTTCTTTTCAATCTTGACGATCTCACACAACTGTCCACCGGCCCTTAACTCAACTGCATCATGTACAGCATACTCCGCATGTACCGGCTCTTCCGTCTTACGATCGTTCGCCAAATTTCCGAGCCCTTGCTTCTTTTGCAAAGCTTCATGATACTTAGCCGTATTACGATGTTCCCTCAGATCTTTAAGTATCTCATCTGCCTTGGCTTGGGCATCTTCCACATAAAGGCGGGCCTCCTCCTCGGCCTTGGCACGGATCACATCTTTATCATGTTCCAGACGCTTCATTTGCCGATCCAATTTTTCTTTTTCTTGGCGGTTGACTTCGATCAACTCTTCCAGCTTCTGCTGCCGCAAAACATTTTCGTTAAGTTGCAACTCCAGCTTTTCGATCAATTCATCCTCCTGTGTCTTGGCCTGTTTTTTTAGAAATCTTGCATAATTGACGATACCCTTGGGAAGACCGTATTTCTCAGCCACCTCAAATGCATTGGACTGTCCGGTAAACCCCTCCATGTACTTATATGTCGGGGTAAGCTTCTCCATGTCAAATTGAACACCGGCCAACAGAATGTCTTTATGTCGTTTCCCATATGCCTTTAAACGATTGTAATGCGTCGTTGCCACTGTCATACACCTCTTCTCACGAAGATCGTTCAAAATGGCAATGGCGAGGGATTCACCTTCACTGGGATCTGTACCGGAACCGACTTCATCCAGCAATACCAACGAATCCGCTGTTGCCTCCCGGCAGATCTCAGCCTGCTTCACCATATGAGCCGAGAAACTGGACAACGAAGAAACGACACTTTGATCGTCACCGATATCCGCAAATACCCTATCAAATAACGGAATCGTACAATGATCGCACGTGACCGGAATACCACAATATGTCATAAGCACAAACAGACCAATCACTTTCATAGATACCGTCTTACCACCGGTATTGGGACCGGTGATAAGAAGGATACGATTGGGATCTTCCAGATGATAATCGTTGGGAACGACTTTTGAAGGGTCGATCAAGGGATGTCTTGCAGCAATGATCTCCAACTTTTTTGCATCCGTCAACGAAGCCATGCAGGCATGGCGCTCTGCTCCCCACTGAGCCTTGGCATATACGGCATCCAACTGTGCTGCTGTTTCCAGATTGGCAAGTTCTTCAAAAGCAATGGATCTCACTTCATTGGAACACTTCACCAAGATCCTGTGGATCTCTTCTTTCTCCTTGTTCAGCAGATTCTCTTTGCGATTGTTTAGTCCCACGAACGAAGAAGGTTCCACATAGCTGGCCTGCCCACTGGCACTGTCACCATAGACCATACCTCCGAAAGTGTTCTTCTCCCCTGCTTTGACAAGCACCACCGCTCTACCGCCACGATATGTAACGATGGAATCCACCACCGAAGAAGCATGTGCCGCAAGAAATTTCTGTGCCGCCGCGGTGATCTCACCATCTGCTCTTCTAAGAGCAGAGCGAATCCCTCGTAATTCAGCAGATGCACTGTCTTTCACTTCACCGTATTCATTAAAACAATTCTCAAGCATCCGCAACGTACGATCATGTACGACCAATGATGAAAAAAGGTCTTTTAAAGCATCGAAATGGACTTCCGAAGCTTCCTGTACATATGCCGTAATGGCCTTGATCCCACCGATAAAACGCATTTCCGCAAGGAAATCCTGCTCGGTCAATACGCTGCCCTTGGCCGCCTTGCCCAACATATCACCAATATCCGCAATACCGTGAAACGGCAGCGGCCCATATTGTACGACACTACGTAATGCCTCCGCCGATCTTTCATTATCCCGCCGGATGACCAACGGGTCATATGTCACTTCCGTTTCTTCTATCTCGCGGATACCCAAAGAAAAAGAGCAGTGATCCTTGATCTGTCCAAGGATCACATCCAGTTCCAAACTGTTTTCCAATGCCATTATCCTGCAGCCTCCTCTGTATATGTCTTAAAGCTCCCAATCTCATCTCCATGCTCAGCAAACCATGCCCGGATCGCATCCTGCGATACAGCCTGCAGATCGGATGCACCATCCACGATCTCACCGAATTCTTCACTCTTCACAAATGGCTCCACATAGTCCGTAGCAACCTCCGATGCTATTGCACAGACCCGACCAATCACCGTATGTTCGATCAAAGCACGACCGTTGACAAATACCGGCATTGACAACACTGCACTGAGAACAAGCGTCCAAAGAACACCTACCACCAGTTGAAACACCCCACCGGCAGCAGATGCCAACAGATTGATACCCGGTAAGAAGCGTATCTCGCGGCACAGATTTTCCAAAAGTGCGATCATGATCTTAAGGATCACAAACACGAGAAAGAAAATGCATATCTCATTGATGAACGTATAGATGATGCCTTCCACAGGTGTGCCTTGCAAAGGCGTCATGGAGGATGGCCACAAAGAGATAAATTCCGCAAATGCCGGAGCCGCCAACCAAGACAACCACACCGCAACAATCGTCCCCACAAGATCGATCGCCGCTCTGATTATACCCTTATGCCAGCCGATGGCGAACATGATGATGTAGAAGAGGATCGTGCCCACTCCGATCAGCCCAAACAGATTTTCCGAAATCGTGATCATATAAAACCTCCCATGATTCAATTCATTATACCGTAACACGACCGTTTTGCTAAAATAGTCATATGACAAATGCAACGATCACTTTAAAACTGACTTCCGAACAGGAAACAAAACTATATCAAACATTTCGCAGCGATGCTGCCAAGACCCCTCCGTATGCTAAATGGCAGTTACGTCCGGAAGGATGCACCATCACATGCTATACATCCGGCAAGACAGTATTCCAAGGTAAAGATGCTATTGTATATGCTTCTTCCTTCCATGCCGTTCCGGATACACCATGTATATCTGTCAATGCAACGACGTGTGAACTACCGCAAGCCGGCAGTGATGAAGTAGGCACCGGTGACTATTTCGGTCCGATCACAGTATGTGCAACGATCGTCACCGCCAAAACGATCGACAAAGTCAGAGAACTCGGTGTACGTGACTCCAAAGCCCTCACGGACAAGGATATCCGAATCGTCGGACCCGAACTCTGTCGCTTGTTGCCGTATTCCCTGCTGATCGTCGACAACGAAAAATACAATCAGATCCATCAAACAAACAACATAAATGCCATCAAAGCCAAGTTGCACAATCAAGCATACATCAACCTACGTCGCAAATACGGCCTTCCCGACCTGTGCGTCATCGACCAATTTACACCCGAAACAAGTTATTACCGCTACCTTCGCAATGAACCTGAAGCCATCCGTCCGATCCACTTTGAAACAAAAGCAGAAGACAAGTTTCCGGCCGTCGGTGCTGCCAGTGTCATAGCCAGATATGGTTTTCTTACCGTGTGGGATGAAATGGAAAAAAAATACGGTATGACACTGCAAAAAGGAGCCGGTGCCAAGACCGATGCTTGTGCCAAAGAGTTTGTAACACGGTTTGGAAAAGAAGAACTTGTAAAAGCTGTCAAACTTCATTTCCGCAATACCGAAAAACTCATATAAACACAAGGACCGCCGATCCTATTGATCAGCGGTCCTTTTTACAGGTTCTTTCAAATCTGGTGTTGGTAGGCACTTAAAGCGAGCTGAATAACTC
>X413_Lion__coassemble_93_pt1 | contig 18076 bp, 21 predicted proteins | sample X413_Lion__metabat2_high_PE_002 | metagenome-assembled genome bin X413_Lion | reverse complement strand
CTTACGCTGTTCCCAAGAAACATATTAAAGCTGATTTATGATGCCAACAGATCGAAAGATCAGATGGCTTGTATCATGCTCTTTTCCTTTTTTGGAGGATACGCTTTATACCGGCATAGATCATATACCCAAGTGTTGCACCTATCGTATTTGTAATAAGATCGGTGATATCGCATACTCTGTACAGAGTGACCCACGGCTGTAACAATTCAATTGCCAAAGAGATCGCACCACAGTACAGTACCGTCTTCCCACACTTCGTACCGGCAAAATGCGGCATGAAGATGCCCATAGGGACAAAGAGCAGGATGTTGAGTACGATCTGCCGCATGTAATCGCCAAACTGATATACAAAATCCCGAAAGGGGATGAGATTGATGGACGGAGCGTCAAATGTCGGTATGATCGGCAATAATGTCAAAGCAAATACCACACAGATGTAGAGATAAAACAACGATGCGGTGATCCGTTCTTTTTTGCCCTTTTGGGATAGTTTAGGATGCAGAAAGAATATATACAGACACAGTAGAATGACGGTGTCGACAATAGAGATCAGTATAGTCATATTCAGATGATATCAAATGTGTGTGAAGGAATTTTGAAGAAATTCTTAAAAAGCAACTAATTGCAAAATGTTCATGTAAACGTTAACAGTACCGTGCTTATGCGGTTTTGGAGATGTATAATTACGTACTTCTTAAGTTTTGAATGCTTGACGGGATATTTCAGCAAAGTATGATAAACGCAACAGGGCAGAAACATTGATCTTCTGCATAAGAAAGGCGGAATAGTATGAGGTTCTTGATTGCGTTTGAAAGATTCTCACTGGCGGTGTTTATCATCATGACTGTGATGTATGCGTATCAGCTCGTCTATATTGCGATAGGGTATTTGAAGAGACATCCCAAACCATTGCCACAAGCTTCTAAAGATCATCGTTTTGCGATCTTTATCAGTGCCCGTAATGAAGCCGGGGTGATTGCGGAATTGATCCGTTCTTTGCATGAACAGGATTATCCCGCCGATCGTTTTGATATCTATGTTCTGGCTGATAATTGTACGGATAACACGGCTCGTATCGCCGCTCAAGAAGGGGCGTGTGTATATGAGCGTGAGAACAAGGAACTTGTCGGTAAGGGATATGCTTTAGACTATCTCTATCAACAGGTGGTGGAAGCTAAGGGCGAAGATCACTATGATGCCTTCATTGTCTTTGATGCGGACAACATCGTTCATAAAGACTTCCTGAAAGAAATCAACAAGACTTTTGATACCGGTAAGTTTGATGCTATCACCACTTATCGTAATTCCAAGAATTTCGGTGAAAACTGGCTGACTGCCGCATATTCCATCTGGTTCATGCGGGAAGCACGCTATGTCAATTATCCCAGAATGTTGTTGGGGACACAGTGTATGATCTCAGGTACGGGTTTCCTTGTCTCCAATGCCATCATGAAGAAGAACGGTGGTTGGCCGTTTCACTTGTTGACGGAAGATATCCAGTTCTCGGTGAACTGTGCTTTGGATGATGTTGCCATTGGGTATTGTGATGGGGCTATGGTATATGATGAGCAACCTTCCACCATGAAACAGTCATGGAATCAGCGTTTGCGTTGGAGTAAAGGCTTCTTCCAGCTGAATGCCAGATATACGCTTGATCTCATCAAGAATTGCTTTACCAAGAAGGGACGCCGTTTGACGAATTATGATATCTTAATGACGATTTTGCCATGTTCTTTGGTAACGATCTTGATGCTTATTTTGACATTATGGATATGTTTTGGGGTGACCGGCTTGCCGTTCTATGTGGCTAAAGTCTTCCGTGAGGAAGCTTTGAAACTTCTGATGATGTCCATTGCCAATTACTACTTCGGTATGATCGGTATTGGCGGTCTTGTTATTCTTACGGAATGGAAGAGGATCAAGGCCACTACATGGGAAAAGTTGAAGTATCTTCCGATCTTCCCTCTCTTTATTGCCACATATCTGCCGATCACGATCCAAGCTATGTTTGCCAAGGTGGAATGGAAGCCGATCCAACACTATTCCACTGAAGAGTTGTCTAAATCACGATAGATATGCACAAGAGGAGAGATCTCCTCTTTTTGTGTCTTTATGCAAAAAAGAAGAGGCATATGCCTCTTCTTTGATCTTCCTCACTTCTTCATCGCTGATGACGTCATTTACGATCATCTTATCCAATACCTGTTCCATCCTTTGTAAAGCCAATTCTTTGGAGACCGTAGGGGCATAGGCAGAAGGTGCTTGTGGTAAGCCCGCCAGCAACACAGCCTCGGCATCTGAGAGTTGATCTACCGTCTTTCCATAATAGCCCATAGCTGCTTGGGCAATGCCGTAATAGCCATCTCCGAAGTAGATCGTATTCACATACAAGGCAAAGATCTCATCTTTGTCATATTCTCTTTCAAATGCAATAGCCGCAAACATTTCGGCAACTTTTCGGTCCATATCTTTATTCTGGTCGAAATATTGATTTTTCATCAACTGCTGGGTGATGGTCGATCCGCCTTCTTTCAAAGACATTGTGGAAATGTCTGTCCACAGTGCTCTGGCGATGGCTATAGGATCGATCCCGGGGTGGGAACTGAAGCGTCTGTCCTCCACGGAGATCACCGCATCCACATAGATGGAAGGGAGTTCTTCGTAGGAAAGAAAGTCCGGTCTTGCTTCAATCTCTTGTACTGTTTGTGCAAATGGCTTGGCACTTACGGCATTGTGATACCTTTGATATCCCTTGTAGGTGATGAAACAAGTGGGGATCAAGACCACCGGCAGGCACAGCATAAGAAGCTTACGAATGAGTTTTCCCAATACTTTCATATACTACCTCTTTCTATCATTTTGTATGAGAAAGGGCATCGTTGCAATGCGATGCCCTATGTTTTAAGTGAATCTTAGGAATCAGAGCCGATCGGTGATGACATCAACTGCTTTTTCGATGCCTTTAATGGCTATAGAGAGGATGCCAATGGGAATGGACAAGGTAGTCACAAGGATGATACCTGTTGTTTCCACAGCATCTTTCCATATGTTCTTCATCTTTGCATTGATGCTACGATTCGATAGTAGGAACGGGAGGTGATGAGATACGTGATGATGTAGAACAATGAGAATACAAGGAATACACTGCATGTTGTCATAAACAACAGACGGGTGTTCGAGATGTTGAAGATATACATCATTTTTGTAAGGAACGGGAAGCAGAAGGCAAGGTGGAGTCCGGCCATAAGCAACGGCAGGAAGAAGACGGTGAGGATCTGCGAGTTGATGGACTTGCGAATCTCTTTCTTGGTCATACCCACCTTCTGCATGATGTCAAAGCGTGCTTGGTCTTCATAACCTTCGGTGATCTGTTTGTAATACATGATCAAGACGGCACTGAACAGGAAGATGATGCCCAGCAGGATGCTGAGGAAGAAGGTACCGCCATACAGACCGAAGTAGTCACTTCGTGTACTGAAGCTGTCCAAGACATTCCATCCGCATGGCATCTGTTCTGTCAAGGTTGTAAAGTGTTTGTTGTATACATCGCTTATCTTGCCGGCTGCTTCGGTAATGACTTTGTCATCACCTTGGATATCGGCCGCATAGGAATGAGCATAGGTCAGCTTGACAGGCGTTTGTGATAAAGAAGCCACATATTCATCATAATTGGGGATAATGACAAATAAGGTAGGGAAGATCGTCTGTAAAGCCGCATCGGCAGTGGATTCCATGGTGGCGACCGTCCCTGCCACGTGTAAAGATTTACCACCTTCCGGGACTATAACATCTTCGTTATATGTGCCTTTAAAGCAATAGATCAAAGCTTCTCCCTCTTTTACGGAGGCATTGGCATGCGTCAGAGCGTTGTAATCATCCAGAGAGATGAATGATACATCATAGATATCGGTATAACCGTAGTTCTCAATTGGATGCAGAACACCGTTTTGCAGTGTGGCTGTGAAAGAAGCGGAATGTAAATTGATGGGAGTGGAGGAAGTGTCGATACCGTATGTGTTTAACACATCATCGAGAGCAGGTGTGATGGCATCGTCCATCTGTGCCAAATGCTCTGCTGAATCGGTATTCCAGCGGGCATTTATCTCACGGGGACAGATCTGCTTTAAGATCTCATCCATACCGGTATAGATACATGTGGAAAAGGACATCATGACCAATACCATCGTACTTAAGATACAGATGGAAGCCAGACCTGCGCCATTACGCTTCATACGGAATGTCATCGAAGAGACGGATACGAAGTGGGCCGGCTTATAGTAGTACTTCTTGTTCTTTTTCAAGAGTTTGCACAAACATACAGAACCGGCTGTAAACAAGAGATATGTAGCCAAGATGACAAGCAATACGGCCACAAAGAAGATGTTCACCACGGCAATGGGATCTTTGATCCTTACGGCAATGGTATATGCTACCGTCAATAGGATCACCCCCGCCATTGCCACCAGGATATTGGACTTGGGTGCCTTTTCACCTTGTGCTTCACTATGGAGAAGTTCCAGAGGATCGGTCTTGTGGATTTCCCAAAGAGAGAGCACGAAAGTAACACCGGATATGAGCAGAAAAAACATTGCTGTCTTAAGAATGGATTCCCATGAGATAAAGAAAGTAAAGGTGGCTGATTCGTTCAACAGCTTAAACAACAATAACTCTGCTGCTTTGGAGAACAGGATACCGAAGAACACCCCACCACAGATCGTGACCAGAGCCGTGATCAAAGACTCCATGAACAGTACTTTGCCAATGTCTCTCTTGCCCATGCCGAGGATATTGTACAAACCGAATTCTTTCTTTCTCCGCTTGATGAGGAAGGAGTGGGTGTACAGCAGAACAAGGAAGATGAAGAAGTTCATCACTCCAAAGCCAAGATTCAGGTATAGCTTGATGGAATAAGCCCCATAGAGTGCATCCACTGCCGGGGATACATTGAGGTACATGATGATGTAGTACATGGCCGCAAGACCGATGGATGTCAGAAGATACGGCAGGTATGTCTGCTTGTTCTTCTTGATACCGGTGATGGCCAGATTGGTATACAGGCGTTTCATCAGTTCTCACCCCTTGTCGTAAGGGCGGTTAAGGTATCGGAGATCTTCTGATAGAACTCAGCTTGGGAAAGATTGCCTTTATACAGCTGATGATATACTTCCCCGTCTTTGATGAACAACACTCTACCGGCATGGGAGGCGGCTTTGATGGAATGTGTGACCATCAAGATCGTCTGTCCTTGGCGATTGATCTTGTTGAACATACTTAGCAATTCATCGGTTGCCCTGGAATCCAAGGCACCGGTCGGTTCATCCGCCAACAAGATCTTCGGTCTTGTGATGACCGCTCTTGCTACGGCTGCTCTTTGTTTTTGACCACCGGATACTTCATATGGATATTTGCCAAGCAAGGAGGTGATGCCCAGCTCGTCGGCAATGGGTGTGAGTCTTGCTTTCATCTCTTTGACCGGTGTGCGGGATAGAACAAGGGGAAGGTAGATGTTATCTTCCAAAGTGAACGTATCCAGAAGATTGAATTCCTGGAACACAAAGCCGAGATTGTCACGGCGGAAAGAGGCCATTTCCGATTCTTTGATCTTGGCGAGATCTTTGCCATCCAGCATTACGGTACCGGATGTTGGCCGGATCAAGGCCGCAAGGATATTGAGAAGAGTGGACTTACCGGAACCGGATTCGCCCATAATGGCGATGTACTCTCCTTTTTCCACACTGAAGCTGATATTCTTCAAAGCTTCGGTCTTGTTGTTGGAAAAACGTGTCGTATAGATCTTTTTAATGGATTCTGCTTCTAAAATACTCATAATAGTTCTCCTTTGTACATCGTCATTATAGAAAAAGGGGATATGTGTCCGACATCGCATCGGCTTACATTTCCCCATGTGTTTCTTACAATATTGTAAGTTATTCTGTCACAGGATATCTTTTCACATCTATGCATACGGTCGTGCCTTCTTTCGGGTTGGATGCGATCGTGATCGTATGACCCAACTTCGTGCATATTCTTTTGCATAGATACAGCCCGATCCCACTGGCTTTTTTACATGAACGACCATTGTATCCGGTATAGTTTCTTTCAAATACCCTGGGCAGATCTTCCGGTTCTATACCGATGCCGGTATCGGTGATCATGATGCGATCATCCTCACACTGTATGGTGACAGATCCTTGCATCGTATACTTGACGGCATTGGACAATATCTGCTCTACCACAAAGGACAGCCACTTCTCATCACTTAAGATCGACATGTGGGTCGGCTCATAAATGAGACGGATATGCTTGCGTATGAATTGCGAAGACAGTTTTCGTACGCATTCACGGATGATCTTATCACTGTCAAAGGACATAAACACCAGATCGTTTCCGGGTGTTTCCGTACGTAGAAAAGCCATGACCATGTCGACATATTGCTCGATACGCATCAGATCGTCTTGCAATGCATGACTGTCGGGATCGTCTTTGTCTTGTAGATTAAGACGCATGGAAGCGATGGGAGTCTTGATCTGGTGGGCCCATGCGGCATAGTAGTCCGTCATGTCGTTATACCGAACATTCATATCGGTCTCCAAACGATCCGTTTCCTCTTGCAAAGCCCGTATGATATTGACATAGTCATTGGCCGAGCCGCTGCTTTGATTGGAAATGTCCGTATGTAGACGAGGATCTTGACATACGATCATTAAATCTTTATGTTCCTTCCACGCTTTAAGAAAACAGAAAAGAAAATAGCAAAGGCAGAAGATAGCGGAAATTACCGCCGCATATAGCACAGGATATAAGGAAATATTGCAAAGACAAAAGATAATACAGAAGGTGACGATCGTGAACAGAAAAGGAATGAGGATCCGGGCATGTGTCCGTAGGTAAGTCCCAAGAAAAGTGATCATGTCTTTCATCCGATCAAATACCCCACACCGAATTTAGTGGTGATAAAGTCCGGCAGCCCCCATTTTTCCAACTTCTTGCGCAACCGGTTGATATTCACCGTCAATGTATTTTCATCTACGAAATCATCTGTTTCCCACAAAGTCATCATAAGTTTCTCCCGACTGACGACCTGTCCTTTGTTCTTCATAAGACATAACAGGATGCGGTATTCGTTCTTGGTGAGTTCGATCTTTTGATCGTTGTATACAAGGGAGTTGTCACCGGTATTGAGAATGGCTCCGCGATGTTCGATGAGTGGAGCACTTTGGGCAAAGTCGTATGTCCTACGCAACATGGCTTGCACTTTGGCGATCAATACGTTACCGTCAAACGGCTTGGCAATGAAGTCATCTCCGCCCATGTTCATAGCCATGACGATGTTCATGTTGTCAGATGCGGAAGAGATGAAGATGATCGGTGTTTGGGATACTTCCCGGATCTTGCGACACCAATAGAATCCATTGTAAAAAGGAAGGGAGATGTCCAATAGGACAAGGTGGGGATCGTATGTGGAAAAGTCGTTCATGATATGTCGGAAATCACTTATACACATTGTTTCCAAGTCCCATGAGGACAATAGCTTCTCGATGCCGTGGGCGATCCCCGCATCATCTTCTACGATCATGATCTTATACATAAGCTTCCTCCATGCATTTCAGTATAGGCATTTTTATAAAGAAAGACTACAGTATTTGTATGGAAAAGAAATCGATGAAAAAGTTGATCCGGTTCCTACCGTTGGCATGTATTGCAATTGGAATCTGTGCGTTTTTGTTGGCGGATGGTTCGTTTACGCCCGAGAACATTGTTTCTTTGATCCCTGCCGATCCCCTTGTGGCGATGGTCATCTTATGGCTTTTGTATGCCGGTAAGAGTCTTACGGTGGTATTTCCGGTCATGGTCTTACAGGCGGTGGCAGGGTATCTGTTTGATCCGTTCGTGGCGATCATGGTGAATGTCGTAGGCATGCTCATATGTTTTCTTATCCCGTATTGTGTGGGACGTGCTTCGGGAGAAGAGATACTTGCTTCTTTGGAACAAAAATACCCGAAGATGCAAGTATTGCATAAACTGGAAGACAAGAATGCCTTGTTTGTTTCCTTTTTCTTACGCATTATCAGTATCCTACCGTTGGATGTCGTCAGTATGTATCTTGGAGCGGAAAGGATGCCTATCTTACCGTTTTTGATAGGCAGTATGGCCGGTACATTTCCGGCTATGTTATCGGTGCTGTTCTTGGGAGCCGGTGCTTCTAATGGTTCGGTGCAGATGTTGGCCGGGGCCTTGGCAGTGATCATTGCATTACCTGTGATCTCTTATACGGTATATAAGATCTGGCAGAGAAGACATAAATAACATAAAGAAAACCCTCGGTCGATGACCGGGGGTTTCTTAACTATGGTCGGAATAACGGGATTCGAACCCATGACCTCTTCGTCCCGAACGAAGCGCGCTACCAAACTGCGCTATATTCCGTTTCCCTGTTTGCATGAAGAATTATAACACGAGATTTCCGAAAATCCACAACAAATTTACAAATTTATAAAAAAGTGCGTATATTCCACAAATGATGCGTATTATGATATCGTACAAATATGAAAAACATGACATTGAACAATTTTAAAGAAGTACTGGAACAACCGTTCCCGTTTGTTCTGTGCTTTCGCTCTGCTTGGTGTTCGGCTTGTGCGGCACAGTTTCAGATCTTGCAAGAATTGGAGGAAAAGTATGATTCCTTCGATCTCTATGTTGTAGATGCGGACCATGAGCCGGAACTCAATACATTGTTCGGTATCCGACAATTGCCGGCCATTGTAGCCATGGACCATGGTCGTGTGTTGGAACATCACAGTGGCTTTATGAGTTGTGAGAAGCTGGAGACTCTTTTCAATAAATTATAAGAAATAACAGGCAAGGAAGATGGTAAACTGGATGACGTGAGGTGAATATGCTTGATTGGTGTAAAAGGCATCCGGTGATTGTGAATGTATGTCTGTGGGGTTTTTACATTGGGTGTTTCTTTCTTGTGGAGCATTTGGTGAGAGTACCGCGGTTCATCATACATTGCGGACTGGATGATGTCATTCCGTTTGTGAAATATGCGGTATGGCCGTATCTGCTCTGGTTTCCGTATATCCTATTGTCGTTGTTGTGGTTGTTGAATGAGGATCGCAAAAATTTTTGGAAGCTGTCATTGATGATGGTGATCGCCATGTTGGGAGTACTTTTGTTTTATGTTGTCATGCCTAACGGTTTGGACCTCCGTCCTAAAGCAGTCGAAGGACAAGATCTTACTACGATCATTGTGAATATGTTGTGGCGATCCGATACGGCATGCAATGTATGTCCGAGCATCCATGTAATGGACTCATTATTGATCGACTTTACATTGACGGGTTCTCTTTCTTTACGGGAACATAAGGAGATGAAATGGTTATCCCACATCGTATGCATCGCCATATGCTTGTCTACGATGTTTCTCAAGCAACATAGTGTGATTGATGTTCTGGCCGGGGCCGGCTGCGCCGTGGTCGTATATGCCATTGGGGAAATGCTTACCGAGAAAGATAAAAATATGTAGAATAAAGACCGGAGGAAGCGGATATGATTCAAAATATCGTGAGAGACCGGTTTTTTTTGCGGCAGAAAGCAAGACCGGCAAGGAAAGAAGATCTGTCGATCGTACAAGATCTGGAAGATACATTAACAGCCAACAGTTACAGATGTGTTGGTATGGCCGCCAACATGATCGGTAAAAATGTTGCGATCGTATGCATTCTCGTTGGAACCGGTGTGAAAACGTTCATTGACCCTGTCATCACGGCCAAGAGCGGTCCCTATGAGACAGAAGAAGGATGTCTTTCTCTGGATGGTATGAGAAAGACAACAAGATATAAGATGATCGAAGTAAGATACAAAGATAAGCAATGGCATGAACACAAAGAGAAGTTCATCGGTATGCCTGCCCAAGCTCTTCAACATGAGATAGATCATCTCCATGGAGTGCTTATATGATGGACGAACTGTTCTATAAGAGACCGTATGATACCGAGTTTGATGCTGTGGTCGTATCTTGTACAAAGACGAAGAAGGGCTATGCGGTCGTCTTGGACGATACGTTGTTCTATCCCGAAGGGGGTGGACAGTTGTGTGATCTTGGGACATTGAACGGGATCGAGGTATGTGATGTCCAACGTACAGGGGAAACGATCGTGCACACGATCGCTTCCCCTGTAGAGCCGGGCGAAAGAGTGCATGGCATTCTTGATGCCCAAAGAAGAAATGACAACACCGAAGCCCATACCGGTGAACATATCGTCTCAGGTATCGTCCATACCATGTTTGGTTATGACAATGTCGGTTTCCACATGGGCGATGTCATTACTGTGGATTTCGATGGGGATCTGACACCCCGTGATGTACGGATGGTGGAAGAGCGTGCCAATGCCGTGATCCGTGAAGACAGACCGATCATCGTGACGTATCCATCTCCCAAGGCATTGGCGACCATGACATATCGTTCCAAGAAAGAATTGTCCGGTGTTGTTAGGATCGTGGAAGTGGCCGGCGTGGATGTTTGTGCATGTTGTGGTACACATACTCACAGTACCGGTGGGGTGGGGCTTATTAAGATCCTTACCGCCTCTCGGCATAAGAACGGTGTAAGATTGACGATGTTGGCAGGACGTCGTGCTTTTGCCTATATCCAAGAGACATATGACTGTCTGAAAGCCATATCCGGTGATCTTTGCGTTCCGGTGTGTCATACCGACGAAGCGGTGAAAGAACTGTTGGCCAAGAAGACCGCCTTGGAACAGCAGATCCATGCCATGATCTTACAGGAAGCAGAACGGGCATATGAAGTCATGCCGAATAATGCAAAGCTTGGCATGATGTTTTTGGAAGGAATGAAGAGAAGTGATATGGCAGTTTTGGCCGATCGTCTTGTCAAAGAGAAATATGACCGTATGGCAGCGATCTTCAATAAAGAAGAGGAAGGATACAGCTATATCATACTTGCACAAGAAGACTTTCCGAAAGATTTTGCCAAGACATTTCATATGGCAGTGAACGGGCGTGGTGGCGGTCGTGGCAATGTTTTGCAAGGCAGTTGCCAAGCCTCTCGCTGTACAATAGAGAAGATATTGGAGGAAATGACAAATGCGCAAATATGATTCGATCTTGTTTGATCTTGACGGAACGTTGACGGATTCCGCCGAGGGTATTACAAAGAGTGCGGCTATGGTGTTAGATCACTATGGTATCACATATGGATCACTTCAGGATCTGACGGTGTTCATCGGTCCACCACTACGTGATACATTCCCAAAGTTCGGTATTCCCCAAGCGGAGGTGGAGGATGCAGTGGCTTTGTTTCGGACCAGATATACAACTGTCGGAAAGTTTGAGAACAGACCGTATGATGGTATGATCGCATTGTTACAGCAATTAAAAAAAGAAGGGTATAAGCTGTATGTGGCCACCTCCAAGCCGGAGACGACAGCCCGTGAGATCTTGGATCATTTTGCCATGACGCAATACTTTGACGAGATAGCCGGGGCTTTGATGGACGGTTCACGGGATGAGAAAGATCAGGTCATAGCCTATCTTCGTGATACATGTGAAGTGGCCGGTAGGACGTTGATGATCGGTGATACGGATTTTGATATCATCGGAGCCAACAAGTCACATCTTGACAGCATCGGGGTATCTTGGGGGTTTGGCAGCACGGAGAGCATGCTGGATGCCGGTGCATTGAAGATCGTGCATACGATGCAGGAACTGTATGACTTCGTGCATGTGAACTGACATGAAGAGATCATATGTCTATACTGAAGAAGCATAAAGGAGTAAAAAGATTATGTTGAATGTTGGCGATATGGCGCCTTCCTTTGAACTGAAGGATCAAAACGGCGTAATGCATACATTGGAAGAATACAGAGGTAAGAAGCTTGTACTCTACTTCTATCCAAAAGACAATACATCCGGTTGTACAAAACAAGCATGCGGATTCTCAGAGCGCATAGATGCTTTTAAAGAACAGGGATATGAGATCGTCGGTATCAGTAAAGATACGGTGGCATCGCACAAGAAGTTTGAACAGAATCATGATTTGAAGTTCACTCTTCTGGCTGATCCGGATAAGAAAGTTTTGGAAGCATATGATGTGATCAAAGACAAAGTCATGTATGGCAAGCAAGTAAAGGGAACGGTGCGTACAACGTTCCTCATTGATGAAGAAGGTAAGATCACCGGTGTGTTCCGCAATGTGAAGGCGGCCGACGATCCCGAAGAGGAATTGCAACGGATATGCGCGTGATCATCTCACCCGCAAAGACGATGGTGGAAGGAAGCAGGGCATATGCATCACTTCCTTCTTTTCTTTCTTATGCGGAAGGGATCCTCGAGATCTTACGAACATTGAGTGAACATGATCTGCAAAAGATGTATAAGTGTTCACCTGCCATTGCCCATATGAATCATGAAAGGATCCATAGCATGGATATGCAAAAAGGATTGATGCCGGCCGTGATGCGTTATAGCGGTATGCAGTATAAGCATTTGGACGTATCTTCCATGGATGCTTCAGATTATGAATGGTTACAAGAACATGTACGTATTCCGGATGCTTTCTACGGTATCCTAAGAGCATTTGACGGTATCGTTCCTTATCGTTTGGATTTTCATTGCAAGCCGGGGATCGATCTTTATCGATATTGGCAAGATATGCCGGCCAAGAAATTGCAAGATGATGTGGTCATAGACTTAGCCGGGAAAGAACATGCTTCACTAGTTCTTCCGTATATCGATCCTAGCATGGTATATACATGTGTCTTTGAAAAAAACGGTAAGACACACAGTACTCTTGCCAAGAGTGCCCGAGGAGAGATGCTTAGATGGATGACCAAGAACAGGATTGAAAGACCTGAAGATATAAAACAGTTTCATGAGATGGGATTACAATACGATCCTATCCGGTCGGATATACATACATTTGTTTTTGTCGCTGACTGATTGGACGGTATTGCCAAAAAGTCGGGTAAATGAGAGAATGCTGAAAAGGAAAAGATACCTGTTATGGTATCAGGTGAGGGAATATGATCTATTTGGTATTCATGATTCTGGTCGTAGTCAATACGATCTATTTAGCGTACTACCTGGCTCGTAAAGCCAAGGCTCCGGAGACGAGATATAAGAAATTTGTACCGGTCTTGTCAGTCGTTTTGGCACTTTGTGCAGGGGCAGGTGTCAGTATGTTCTATACCCAGGAAGTGGGCACGGTCACGATCGTGAAGTCGTGGAGTGGTAAGGTGTCCGGATCTACACCGGATGCCGGCTTCCATATTAAGAAGCCGTGGGAATCCACGATCACATACGATACACGTAACATGATCATCAACTTCTACTCCAAGGCAAGTGATTACAGTTATTCCGGCGGTAGTGCTTCCGGTCCGAGTGTTTCCATCAATGATAAGAGTGGTGCCAGAGCCGATGTGGACATCCAGGTCGTTTATTCTTTGGATCCTACTTCAGCGGTGGATCTGTATACAGAGTATGGTACACAGACAAACTACACCCAGACATACCTCAGTAACGATCTTCGTTCTGTGGCAAGAGAGACAGGCGGTAAGTTCGATACCATTACCATGTTGACGGACAGAGGTCAGTATGCCAATGCCGTGGAGAAAGCATTGACGGAGAAGTGGAAAGACAAGGGGCTTAACATCGAGACAGTCAGTGTTCAGGATGTCATCTATGATGAATCCATTACCCAGAAGTATTCTGAAGCACAGGCAGCGGAGATCGCCAAGGCACAGGCTCTCAATGAGCAGGAAACAGCCAAGGTAGAGGCTGAGACAAAGAAGATCACAGCTCAGGGTGAGGCGGATGCCAATGCCATCCTGAACGGATCTTTGACAGATCAGGTCATCTCTCAGGCTTACATTGAAGCTTTGAAGGAGATCGGTAAGCAGGGTAACTTGATCGTTGTGCCGGAAGGTACTTCTCCGGTCATCAATACAGCAAAGTAAGACCTAAGCAGACAGAAATGTCTGCTTTTTGTTTTGTCTGCTCTTTCAACATAAAAGTGCTTCCCTTTCAAGGAAGCACTTTGCTTAATATCCAAGAGATTGCAGATCCGGTTCTTTATCCGAGAAAGGATGATATTTCCTAAGATCCCATGCAAAGACGATCGATGACAGTGTCCATGTGATCGGATACAACCAGTTGGCAAGGCCGATCATATGAATGACTTTACCGATGGTCATCAAAGTGATGACACGTACCGCACACCAGCATATCAACATGACCGCCATGGGCATGACCGGTCTTCCTTCTCCTCTCAGGATAGCTGATGCAATGTGTGAGAAACCCAAGAAGCAATAGAACAAGGAACAAGTCCTGGCCCGAGATGCTCCGGCCGCTATGACTTCCGGGGTACGGTTGAAGGCACTGATGAAGGTCGGTGCAAATAGGAAGAAGATGACACCGATCGCCTCGATCGCGATTGCACTGGCGATCAGGCCAAAACGCATGCCTTCTTTGACACGATGATGCTTGCCGGCCCCCCTGTTTTGGGATATGAATGTTGTCATGGCCATGGAGAAGGCTGTGACCGGTAGGAAGACGAATCCTTCCACCTTTGTATATGCACCGATACCGGCCACGATGGCCGCTCCGAAAGAGTTGTAGTAAGACTGGATCATGATGTTGGCAAGGTCGATGACACATCCTTGCATAGCAGTGGGAAATCCATAGTTGAAGATCTGCTTCAACATATCCCCGTCAAATCGAATCTCATCGGGATGCAGAGCGATCATACTCTTTTCCCGAAGCAGTCTTCTTAAGCACAACAGCATCGCAAAGAACTGTGAAGCCACCGTAGCGATGGCAGCCCCCGCCACACCCATGTGGAATTGTGTGATCAAGATCACATCGCCAATGACATTGATCACCGAGCTGACGATCAGATAATACAACGGATGTGTACTGTCCCCACCGGCATTTAAGATACCCACCAAGACATTGTACATAACAAGTGCGATACTACCGGCAAAGTAGATGCGAAGATAGGTGGCCGCCAACGGTAGGACATCCCCCGGTGTTCCCATCCACTCCAACAAGACCGGCGTGAAGAATACACCGATGATCGTCATTGCCACGGAAAGTACAAGACCAAGCGCCACCAATGTGTGCACTGCCTTAGAAGCCTCCTTTTCGCGCTTTGCCCCCACTTCGCGCGCAATGATGACACCGCCACCTGTCGAGAATCCCATGAAGAATCCGATCAGAAGATATGTCAGCGGACCGACGGACGTGACCGCTGCCAGTGCGTTCTGACCGACGAAGTTTCCGACGATCAGTGAGTCAGCCGTATTGTACAGCTGCTGGAAGAGATTACCGATGAAGATAGGTGCAGCATAAGCAAGAATGATCTTTGCCACGTTGCCTTCGGTCATTAACTTTATTGAACTTGTTTTTGCCATATGTCACATATTGTATCATCCAAAACAGATAACTTCTTTGTATAATATTCAGGTTTAGGAGGAGAGAGACATGAAAATAGGTGTATCAGCCTGTCTTCTCGGCAATAAAGTCCGCTATGACGGACGTGCCAAGGGGTGTGCTGAGGTGATGAAGGCATTGTATGATCATGAGGTCTACTTGCTTTGCCCGGAAGTCATGGGTGGTCTGCCGGTTCCCAGGATCCCTTCGGAAGTACAAGGGGCAAGAGTTGTAAATGCCAAGGGAACAGAGGTTACAGAAGAATACACAAGCGGTAGCCGCGTATGCCTCTCGATCGTAAAGAAGAAGAAACTGGATGCGGTCATCCTCAAGGCCAAGTCACCGGCTTGTGGATCTCATGAGATCTATGACGGTACCTTTACGCATACCTTGATAAATGGGATGGGTGTGTTTGCCAAAATGTGCAAAGCAGAGGGAATACGCATCTTCGATGAAACGGAAATTGAGGAATTGAAGAAATTCTTGGAGGGTGGATGCTGAAGATCACACAGATCCCGGTACATATCGGGGATAAATTGTCAAAAGAACATATTGCAAGAAAACTAAGAGCACATAGCGAGGATATCCGCTCCTTTGAGATCGACCGTGAGAGTTTTGATGCAAGAGGCGAAGAACCGCACTTTACATATACCGTATATGCCGATGTGGTCAACGAGACGAAGTACCTTCATCGCAAAGATGTGACATGTGAAGAGAAAGAGAGATATGTCCTACCTCCACAGGGAACATATCGGGAAAGACCAATCGTAGTCGGCTTTGGTCCGGCCGGTATGTATGCGGCTTTGATCCTGGCTGAATGCGGAGCACGGCCGATCGTTTTGGAGAGAGGTTGTGATGTGGATGAGCGGACAAAGCAGGTGGAAGCTTTCTTCACGACCGGAAAATTGAATCCTGAGTCCAATGTCCAGTTTGGGGAAGGCGGTGCCGGAACATTTTCAGACGGTAAGCTGACGACGAGAGTGAAGAATATCCGTATCCGTAAAGTGTTGGAGGAGTTTGTGGAAGCAGGGGCGGATCCTGCCATCATGTATGAACATCGTGCTCACTTGGGAACCGATAAACTTCGTTTCATCGTTAAAAACATCCGGGAGAAGATCCTTTCTCTTGGTGGAGAAGTGCATTTCTCCACCGGTGTAAGATCTTTGATTTTGGAAGACGGAACAGTCGTCGGTGTACATACTAATAAAGGAGACTTTTACGCTCACTACGTGATCCTGGCGGCCGGTCACAGTGCGGCCGATACTTACCGCACACTATTAAATCAGGGCGTATGTATCGAACAGAAAGATTTTGCGGCCGGGGTCAGAGTGGAACATCCTCAGGAACTGATCGACCGTTCCACATATGGAAAGTATGCCGGTCATCCCGATCTTGGGGCCGCTTCCTATCAGCTGACAGCCAAGACTTCTTTGCATAGAGGTGTATATTCATTTTGCATGTGCCCGGGTGGTATGGTCATTCCCGCTTCTACGGAAGAAGGTACGCTGGCGGTCAATGGCATGTCTTACAGTGCCCGTGATAAAGCAAATGCCAACAGTGCCATTTTGGTCCAGATCCCCAAGGCCGACTTCGATCATGGACATCCGCTGGATGGTCTTGCTTACCAGCATGAATTGGAAAAGAAGGCATATCGCCCCGGCTTTAAAGCCCCGGCTCAAAATATCCGTGACTATATGACCGGTAACGTAAGTGATCTTGTCATTGCGACAAGTTATCCAAGAGGCGTTGTTTTGGAAGATATGCATGCTTTGTTCTCGACGGAAGTGAATGCAGCATTGACGGAAGGTATGCGGACCTTTGACAGAAAGATCCCGGGATTTATTGATAAAGGCATTATGGTCGGCATGGAATCCCGTTCCTCATCCCCGATCCGTTTGCCCCGTGATGAGAACGGTGTCTCTGTTTCCATCTCCGGTCTTTATCCATGTGGAGAAGGAGCAGGATATGCCGGTGGTATCGTCTCCAGTGCGGTCGATGGCATTAAACAGGCAGAACGTGTGATCCTTGCGATGAGCTTGTGATCTGATATACTTATATGAATCAGGAGTAAAAAATATGTCTAAGCGTGAATCAAAAAAAACCAAAAACATACCGGATACGTATGTGGTCAAGACAAGAAAAGAAGATAAGATCGTAGATGCGATCATGATGGTCTTGACGCTGATCGTAGCTGCTCTTATTATCAACCTTCTTATTGGTGTTTTCACTTCCCCTTTCGGACCTGACACAGTATTGCGTATGGTCATCGGTCTGGTATCACTGCCGGTCTTCCTGTATATGGGCCTGTGGTACTATCCCCGTGGAATCTTTGAAAAGATAGTTGTGGACGGAGATAAGATTACATTCTATCGTTTGTTTTTCCGTAAGCATGAGATGACTTTCAGAGACATCAAGGAAGTATATTCCAACTCCCGTAAGGGCATTCGTCTTTTTAAGGCCTCCGGTGGTTTTGCCATGATCATTGATTACGGCAAGGGTAAGTACAAGGTGTCCACTGAGTTTACAGAAGGATGGGATACTTTGAACAAAGATCTTAAGTACCATGGAATCGCAGTTATGCGTTGATTTGGATCGTGTATATACACGATCTTTTTTT
>X413_Lion__coassemble_91_pt1 | contig 18597 bp, 12 predicted proteins | sample X413_Lion__metabat2_high_PE_002 | metagenome-assembled genome bin X413_Lion | reverse complement strand
CTTTTTGCTATACGTTTACGCCAAGTGCTCTTAAATGATCAGCATCCGGATCGATGTAGATCGTTTTATAAGATGTCAATTGCACCATACCGGGCTTTGCCCCGGGTATCTTTTTCAATGACCTTACCGGACAGTAATTGACAGGAACACTGGAAGAATTGCGTCCCTTTGAGAAATAGGCGGCAATTTCCGCAGCCATACGCAATGTTTCTTCATCCGGAGAATCGCTATGGATCACAACATGTGCACCATGATAATCCTTGGCATGGAGCCAGACCTCACTCTTACGGGCCGTATGCCATGTGAGGGCATCGTTTTGAAGATTATTGCGACCATAGGAGATGTCTGTGCCATTGGGGGCAGTGACTGTACTGATGTGCAACTTCTCCTCTTTTTTCTTCTTCTTGCGACTTCCGTACTTTTCTTTGATATAGCCGAATCTTTCAAGTTCTTTGCGGATCTCATTGGCTGTTTCCACATCGGCCTGATCCAACTGTTCCAACAGACCTTCAAAATAACCGATCTCACGCTGAGTGATCTCGATCTGTTCTTGCATATAGATCTGCCCTTTTTTTAATTTGCTGTATTTTGTAAAACACTTTCTGGCATTTGCTTTACCATCCAGCTTCTCATCAAGAGGCACGATGATATCTTCGCCTGTTTCATAATCTTCCAGCCGGATCTCTTTCATACCTTTTGTGTCATTGACATTCCATGTATACAGTAGATCGCCGTACTTTTTCCATTTTTCACAATCCAAAGCATTGTCATATTCTTTTAAAAGCCGGGGCAACTTTTGGGTCTGGTGCTTCCATTCGCGTTTGCAAAAATGGACCAGGTCACCGGTTAGCACTTTGATACGCTCTTTTTCTTCACGGTGATAGTACAAAATATCAAATGCTTCAAAGATCGGATATGAACGGCATTCTCCTATATGTTCCAAAGGAATGCAATGAAATACCGGCTGATCGCCATCCTTGGCAATATATAAACGGTCGGATCCTTCCACTTCCTGCATAATCTCAGCAAAAGTCTGCCCATGCTGTAAGCGGTATTCCACTTCCTTGGAAAAGAAGGGGGAGAATCCACCAAATTGCTTTGTCAAAGTGATATTTGGATCTATGACCTGTTCTTTGAACGGATCTTTTTTGTTTTGTGGTTCCACTTCTACAAAGACAGCTCCGGATTGGATTGTTCTGCGACTGTTTTCAAAGGGCGGAATGCGCTTGAGGGCATCGATGATCTTTCCATCTGCACCGACCAAGATCAGATTTGCATAATTTCCCATCAGTTCCACATACAGTTTTTGATTTTCCATATCACCAAGGTTATTCCGACGACGGACCGTCAAGCAACACCATCTGTCCAATCCTCCCTGAAAGATATCTTCGATCATTGCCCCTTCCAGGTACTTGCGCAGGACCATGATGAAATTGCTTGGCTCGGCCGGTGTCGGGTAAGAACGCTTTGTGAAGAGCAGTCGATTGTAAACAGAGTGACAGCTGATCAACAGTTGCTGTTTTCCGTTCTTTCCATGTAATTGAAAAAGGATTTCCGTACCGGAGATCTCATAGATCTTTTGAATGCGTGCCGGTAGGCTCGATTTGATCTCATTCGTGATCTTGTGAAGTATAATTCCATCTAATGCCATATTGATACCATTCTCTCTATGACCACGATTATATCACATTGACGAATACGTGCTTTGCGAGTAACCTAAATCAAAAGGGAGGAACAGTATGGCTAAGGGACAATTGATCGTTTTGAGCGGACCGTCCGGTGTAGGCAAAGGAACGGTCTTGAAGGAGTTTATCAACGATCCGGAATTAAAGCTGGGTCTTAGCATTTCCATGACGACCAGAAGTATGCGTCCGGGTGAAAAAGATGGCGTAAATTATTATTATGTATCCAAGGAACAGTTCTTGAAGACAAGAGATGAAGGTGGTCTGCTGGAATGGGCTGAATTCGTCGGAAATTATTACGGTACACCGGTTGCGGAGGTAGAACGTCTTCGCAATATGGGCAAGAATGTCCTGCTTGAGATCGAAGTCGAGGGATGTCGGCAGATCAAGGAAAAGGTTCCTGATGTCATCACGATCTTCATCGTACCTCCGAGCATGGAAGAGCTGGAAGCCAGGATCCGCGGTCGTGCCACAGAACCGGAAGAGATCGTTCAGCAGCGTCTTGCCAAGGCCGCCAAGGAGATGGAGCTTGTTAATGAATACAAATATGTTGTATGCAATGACGATCCCAAGCTGGCGGCGGATTTGATCCGTGTCATTATCAAACGACATATGGAAGCAGAGGAAAACTGATCGTATATCTCTTAAGGAGTCAATAGACTCCTTTTCTTGTATGTTTTATTGCTTCAACTTATTGTGGCGGTGTGTTAGGCATATAAGTGCAGTATATAGAGGAATGTTATATAATTTCATTATGGATCTGCATGATAAAAAATACAAATTGACAAAGAGCAGGATCGAGGCATTGCATAAACTGGGGATCGATGATTCGGATACTTTGCTTGCATATTACCCAAGTCGTTATGAAATAATTTCGGTGCGCCCGGTATCGGATTGGAAGATAAAAGAAAAAGTGACATTTGAGGCGGTCGTCGTCTCACCGGTCAGTTCCTGGCGGAAAGGAAAAGTCACGATCTCCAATTTTGAAGTGATGGTAGAGGATGCTTTATTGAAAGTCACTATCTTCAATCGCCCATGGGTCAGATCTTTGCGACCGGAACAGGTCGTGACGATCACCGGGATCTACAACGGCGGCAGTAAGTTGACGGCTGTCAATTATGATGAAAAACCGCTTCATGATCATAATGCCGTAACACCGATATACTGTGTGAAGGGTGGTGTCAAGCAACAAACGATCCGCAAGAGTATGCGAGATGTATATGATGCGGAAGTCAATGAAATGCATGATATCATACCGGAAGACTTGATCCGCAAATACAGATTATTGCGAAGGTATGCTGCCTTGGGCAAGATCCATTTTCCGCATTCGGAAGAGGATATCAAACAGGCTCGGCGAACATTGAAGTATGAAGAATTTCTTTGTTTCTTTTTGACATCCATGCTTTTGAAGAGAGAAAACGGCATGGCGGAGTACAAGACACCTAAGGTGTTTGCACAGGATGTACTACAACGTACTGTGCAGATGTTACCGTTTGCTTTGACAAAAGATCAAAATACGGTCTTGGAGGATATCTTAAATGATATGGGCAGTTCCCGTCGGATGTATCGTCTTGTGCAGGGAGATGTGGGATGTGGCAAGACGGCCGTAGCCGCTCTGGCGATGTATGCTTGTGTATTGAGTGGATATCAAGCCGCACTTCTTGCCCCGACCGAGATCCTTGTGCGTCAACACGCGGCTTCTTTTGGTGAGTTGTTGCAAGGAACAGGACTGACGATCGTTGCTTTGTACAGTGGGATGGATGCGGTGGAAAAAGCAAAGATGATGCATATGATTGCGGATGGAACTGCGGATATCGTGATCGGGACCCATGCTATCTTGCAAGAAGCGGTTGTATTTTACAAACTTGGATTGGCGGTGGCGGATGAACAGCAGCGTTTTGGCGTATCACAACGCAAAGCGCTTTTACAAAAAGGCAACATGTGCGACTTTTTGTTAATGTCCGCCACACCGATCCCCCGCACCCTTGCCTCTGCTGTATTCGGTGATCTTGATGTATCTACGATTGAAACATTGCCGACCGGTAGACAAACACCCAAAACAGTATATGTGCGAGAGAACAGTTTTCGCTCTGTTTTGCAAGATGTAAAAGATCTTTTGGAAGCCGGAAGACAACTGTATGTGATCTGTGCGGCAGTGGATAAGAGCGATGATTATAAAGCCCGCAATGTGTTTGAAACAGCAGAAAATCTGCAGAAGCTCTTTACCGGGTACCGTGTCGGCATTTTGCATGGACGAATGTCGTCGCAACAAAAACAAGACGCAATGTATGATTTTGCCAATAAGAAATACGATATACTTGTTTCCACAACGGTCGTGGAAGTCGGTATGAATGTCGTCAATGCGACAGGAATGATCATATATGATGCCGATCGTTTCGGCCTTTCACAGCTACATCAGCTACGCGGTAGGATCCAGCGTGGCAGCGAAAGAGGATGTTGCTGGTTGTTGAGTAATGCCCGTGAACCGCAGACGGTGGAGCGTTTGGAAGTGCTCGTTAAGACCAACAACGGCTTTGAGATTTCACGTGAAGATTTACGTTTGCGCGGTCCGGGTGATATACTTGGAACGAGACAGAGCGGTGTGCCGGATCTTGTTCTGGGAAACTTGGTCGAAGACACTGCGATCATCGATACAGCAAAAAAAGATGCGTCAGTCATCGCACAGCATCCGGATGATCCTACTTATGAGACACTGATCGGATATTGTGAGCAACGCATCAATGCATATACAGATTAAAGGGGGCATACGTTTTGGATATCATAGATTGGCTGAAAAACAGAGGAATAGAAGTTAAGAATCCGGAATTGATCCATCAGGCATTCATGCATTCTTCTTATGCAAATGAGCATCATGGGAAACATGACAATGAACGTTTGGAATTTATGGGTGATGCGGTATTGCAGCTGTGGAGCAGCAACGCCATGTGGCCGCTTGGTCTTTCGGAAGGAAAGATGACGAGATTGCGCAGTCAGCTCGTATGTGAGAAGGCACTTGCTCTCTATGCAAGACAGCTTCATCTCAACGACTTCTTGTTGCTTGGCACAGGTGAAGAGAAGAGTGGCGGGCGTGAGAAGGATGCGATCATTGCGGATATGATGGAAGCTTTCCTTGGGGCATTGTTCCTTGATCAAGGATTTAGTGCGGTAGACAATATTCTGGATGAGGTCATCACGCCGCGTCTTGCCCATCCGGAGGATGTCGGTGTCATTCATGATTACAAAACAAAACTGCAGGAGTATGTACAGGCAGACAGCAGCCGACAGGTCCACTATGTGCTGATCAAAGAGAGCGGACCGGCCAACAGTCCCGAGTTTGTCATGAATTGTATGATCGACGGACTGGTCATGGGGACCGGAACAGGCTCCTCAAAGAAGCAGGCGGAACAGAATGCGGCCCGTAATGCTTTTGCCAAACTCAGCAGATAAGCTCATATATACGGGGATATAAGAGCGGGATACCGTTCTGCAAGATAACAAGGAGCTATTATGAAAAAAATCGAAGAATTAAAAGCATCTGTATTGGCCGGTGAGTATGATGGGGAACTGAGCGGTCTTTACGGGGCAACGCAAGTGTCAAAACAAAAAGAGCGTTATGCCGGCATTTGTGATGAAGCAGAGAAACGTTTTGGCAATGCTGAGGCATGCTTTGTCAGTGCTCCGGGGCGTACGGAGGTGGGTGGCAATCATACCGATCATCAGCTTGGTAAAGTTTTGGCGGCAGCCATCGATCTCGATATCGCAGCTGTCGTGGCACCGCGTGAAGATATGATCGTTTCTTACAAATCAGATGGTTTTGAAGTCAAGGACATTGATCTCAATGACTTGTCTGTTCATGAAGAAGAACGTAATACGACAGAGTCTTTGATCCGCGGCATTGCGGCGGCTTTTGCCCATACCGGATATGTATTACATGGATTTAACTGCTATGCTGAAAGTAATGTCTTACCGGGCAGTGGAATGTCTTCTTCGGCAGCTTTTGAAGTATTGATCGGATCGATCTTCTCATTCGTATTCAATGACCGAAAGGTGGATCCGGTGCAAATCGCCAAATACGGTCAGTTTGCCGAAAATAAGTATTTTATGAAAGGCAGTGGTCTGATGGATCAGATGGCGTGCTCAGTCGGTGGTTTTGTGGCGATCGATTTTTATGATGAAAAAGATCCGGTCATCGAGCATGTGGATTATGATCTTAGTGCCCATGGCTACGATCTGATCATCACCGATTGCAAAGCTTCTCATGCCGATCTTTCGGATGAGTACAGTTTGATGCCTCAGGAGATGAAGGCGGCGGCTCACGTCATGGGGCAGGATGTGTTGTCACGAGTAACGATGGATGATCTGCTTGCCAATGCTGCAAAGATACGTGAACAGTGTGGTGACAGAGCTTTCTTACGCAGTTATCACTTCTTAAATGAGACCAAACGCGCTGAAGATGAGAAGACGGCTTTGGTGGCAGGGGATCTGCCTCGCTTTTTATCTCTTGTCAAAGAGAGTGGTCGTTCTTCCTTCATGTATTTGCAAAATGTAAAGGCAAATGGTATCGATAAACAGCAGAGTTTGGCAGTGGGGCTTGCAGTGAGTGAACATGTGCTTGGAGATGATGGTGCATGGCGTGTACATGGCGGCGGATTGGCCGGTACCATCCAAGCATTCTGTCCCAAGCATAAGACAGAGTCCTATATCAAAACTATGGAATCACTTTTCGGGAGCGGTTGCTCACATATCGTCAGGATCCGCGGTGTCGGAGGTATCAAGATCTCCTGACACATATCAGTTTCAAATACAGGCGGTCGAAAGACTGCCTTTCTTAACGGTCAGGAGGATGCAACATGGTGGAAATGCTGAAAGACATTGCCAATGGAACTTTCGTACAGGATGATCCTGTGCTGGATAGTGCTGGTATTACAGCGGTCCGGTTTTATCGAGCGGAAAACAGGCTGGAGATCGATCTTCATGTCTCAAAGATCCTGAAGATCGAGACATTTACGGGGCTCATCGAGCGAATCCGGTGCATGATCGGCTCTTTGGTGACACTGCATATCGATGCCGATGACAAAAATTGTGATCTGCCGGTTATGACAGCATATCTGGATCACTTCTTTCATATGCATGATCAGTCACATATCGGCAAAGTCTTCAAATATGACAGTGATACTCATAAGATCGTCTTTTTATGTATCGATAAAAGAGAATCTGAGATCACAAATTCATATGTAGAAGAGCTGAAAGAATATCTTTTTGCGTGTGGTATGGGGGAGATCGCATTATCGTGTGAGCTGCAAAAGACCGGCTCTGCGGCGATCCCCAATGTGGTGATGGATGTGATCGCCGAAGCCCCTCATCCTGTGGAAGAAAAGCCTAAGAAGAAGTATTTCCGAGTGAAGGAAGAAGATTACGATCAGATCGAATTAAAGAATGTGGAGGGTCCGATAGACAATATTCGTTTTGATGCGGAGATCTTTTCCTTGGAAGAGGTCGAGACGAAAAATAATCGTCTGATCCAGACAATGAAAGTATATGACGGTACCGATGCAATCCTTGTGAAGCGTTTTGAAGGGCGCAATGTAGATCGGGATATGATGCATGAGATCCATAACGGCGATAGAGTGCGTATCTTCGGCAGGATTGAAATGGACAACTTTGCCAAAGATCTTTGTGTGATGGCCGGCAATGTCGAGAAGTTGGAAAAAGAAAAAATGCCGGTGGATACAGCGGAGAATAAGCGCATCGAATGGCATATGCATACGAATATGTCGGAAATGGATGCGGTATGTGATGTTAAGTCCATAGTGCAATATGCAGCAGATATCGGCCATGAAGGTATCGTGATCACAGATCATGCGGATGTACAGTCTTTCAAAAAAGCATATGATCAATGTCTTGCTGTTCGTAAGGCAGATCCGGACCGTCCGTTCAAGGTCGGTTTTGGCTGTGAGATGAATATGGCCAATGATCGATTGACGATCGTCCGTAATATCACCGATGAATCGATCGACGATGTGGAATATGTGTCTTTCGACCTTGAGACGACAGGTCTTTCTTGTTATTTTGACTCCATCATCGAATTCGGTGCGGTCAAGATCAAGAACAGTACGGTCGTTGACAGACTTCAGATGTTCATCAAACCGCCCCATCCGATCCCGGCTTTCATCACCAATAAGACAAACATCACCAATGCCATGGTGGCGGATGCCAAACCGTTTGCGGAATGTTGTGATGAGATCGTGGCATGGATCGGGGATGATGTTCTTGTGGCACACAATGCCACATTTGACTATTATTTCTTCAATGAAGAGCTGCGTCGTATCGGCAAAGAACCGTTGCATAATACAGTCATCGATACATTGGATATGGCCCGTGCCATCCTTAAGGAAAGAAGAGCGTATCGTCTTGGTAATATAGCCCGTTATTATCATGTGGAATATAACGAAGAAGTTGCACACCGTGCGGATTACGATGCCGAGGCTTTGGCCGGTGTATTCTTGTGCATGATGACAGATGCCCGCGAAAAGTTTGGGGCTCATACGATTCGTGATCTACAAGAGAAGATACAGGATTTCGATGCTTATAAGAAAGTCAGAAGGTCTCATATCTGTGTTGTTGCCAAAGACCATGCCGGCATCAAGGAATTATACCGACTTGTTTCGGAATCCAACATCAAGACACTGGCTGTGCTTGGTAAATCCGCCAAAGACGGAGCATCGGATGTTGCGGCGGAACCCCGCATTCTGCGTTCTTCTTTGGAGGCACATCGTAAACACCTTCTTTTTGGCACGGCTTGTTACAACAATGAAGTGTTTGAACTGGCATGCAATGGCGATGATGCCCGCTTGGAACAAGCAATGCGTTTCTATGATTATGTGGAAGTACAGCCGTTGACTAATTTCTCTGTTTTTTTGGCACTTGGTAATGTACCGAGCATGGATCGCTTGAAAGAGGTCATCCGACGCATCATCCGTATGGCCAAGAAGCTCGGTCTGCCGGTCATTGCGGACAGCGATGCCCATTATTGCCGCAAACAAGAAAAGATCTTCCGTGACGTATATATTATGGCCCAAGGCGTCGGTGGCGTATCGCATCCGCTCTATATTCGCGATGATGCACTTCGCTTCCGGACAAAGAATCCCGACCAACATATTCGTTTTACCGATGAAATGAAACAGGAGTTCGCATGGTTGGAAGATCCTGAGTTGATCGATGAGATCGTTGTGAAAAATCCGAAGAAGCTTTTCGATATGCTTGAAGATTTCCGACCGGTGCCGGATGGAACATTTCCGCCGACGATCGAGGGATCTGACGATAAGTTGCGCAATATCTGTCATACGACGGCCCGTAATATGTATGGATTTGAAGGACAGGTGCCCAAGATCGTTACCGATCGTCTTGATTATGAATTGGACAATATCATCCGCAATGGTTTCGGTGTGCACTATTACATTGCTCATCTGCTCGTTAAGAAATCCAATGATGACGGATATGTAGTAGGTTCTCGAGGATCTGTCGGATCTTCTTTTACAGCGACTATGTCGGGCATTACCGAGGTCAATCCACTGGAGCCTCATTATCTTTGTCCTAAGTGTCATTACAGTGAATGGATCGATGATCCGGAAGTGAAATCCGGCTTTGATCTGCCTGATAAAGTATGCCCGCATTGCGGTGCGATCATGAAGGGTAATGGACATAACATTCCATTTCAGACATTCCTTGGCTTCAATGCCGATAAAGTCCCTGATATTGACCTTAATTTTTCCAATGAATACCAGTGGCGTGCTCATGCATTCATTCGTGAGATATTCGGCGAGAAACATGCTTTCCGAGCCGGTACTATCGGTACGGTCGCTGAAAAGACTGCCTTTGGTTATGTATCGGGATATTGTGAAAAGATGAATATTTCGAATATGAGAAGACCGATGAAGGAATATCTGGCATCACATTGTCAAAATGTCAAGCGTACTACCGGTCAGCATCCGGGTGGTATCATCATTATTCCGGAAGATCATGATGCCGAAGATTTCACACCGGTGCAGTTTCCGGCCAATGATCCAAATTCACCATGGATGACAACGCATTACGACTTCCACGATATTCATGACAATGTCCTAAAATTCGATATTCTAGGTCATGTCGATCCAACAGCCATGCGAATGCTGGAAAACATTGCCGATCGCAAACCGGGTGATATTCCCATGAACGATCCTGAGACACTGTCACTGTTCTCCAGTGATGCGGCACTCAAGGCAGATCCCCGCATTTATAAGCGTGAGACCGGAGCTCTTGGCTTGCCGGAGTTTGGCACCAAGACGACCCGTCGCGTACTGGAAGAGACCCGTCCGAAAACATTCAGTGATCTGGTCATCATCTCCGGTTTGTCACACGGTACAGACGTATGGGCCGGCAATGCCCAGGAACTTGTACGTCAAGGTCATCCGCTTTCGGAAGTTATCGGATGTCGAGACGATATCATGACATATCTTTTGGAAAAGAAGCTGGAACCGTTGGATGCCTTTAAGACTATGGAAGATGTCCGTAAAGGACGTGGGCTTCGCCCGGATCAGGAAGAAAACATGAAGGCGCACAATGTACCGGATTGGTATATCGAATCTTGTAAGAAGATCAAGTATATGTTTCCGAAAGCCCATGCCGTTGCCTATGTTATGATGGCAGTGCGCATTGCTTGGTATAAAGTGCATGAACCGCATAACTTCTATGCGCAATTCCTTTCCTTACGGTGTGATGCCTATGAGATCGAAACAATGATCAAAGGCTTTGAAGCAATTCAGGCTCGGATGCAGGATATCGACGATAGGATGAAGATCCGTAATGGGCCGAATCCTGTTACCAACAAAGAAAAAGCATTATATACGACGTTGGAAGTATGCGAAGAAATGTACGCACGTGGGTATAAGATCGCCAATGTCGATATGGAAAAGTCACTGTCCACGCATTTCAGTGTGGACAAGGATGACCACCACATCATCATCCCACCGTTTACGGTTGTGGATGGTCTTGGGGCAAATGTTGCCAAGAGCATTGTTGAAGCAAGAGAGCAACATCCGTTCCTATCCAAAGAAGATATCGTCAAACGCACACAGCTTTCCGGTACGATGCTGAAGAAGCTGGAGCAACTTGGTGCTGTTGCGGATCTTTCCGATAGTAATCAGCTTTCGCTCTTTTGACAAAAATCATTGACAACATAAAAGTGCATGCCCATAATTAACGTATCAAATGCAAAGAACAGGACAAGGTCCCTCATTCTGCAATCAAGAGAGTTTCGCGGTCGGTGGAAGCGAAATGCGCAAGGGTTGGATCACTACCTGGGAGCTGCGCCCGAAAGGGAGTGCCGTTTGCCGCGTTAAGGTTTATGAGAGTCCGTAATATACGGGAATTAAGGTGGTACCGCGCGAGCAACAGCGTCCTTATGAAGGATGCTGTTTTTTGTTTATACGGGAGGAAATATGATCGATTTTAGAAAAGATGAGCAATTATCCATGCTGAATCATTCCTGTGCACATGTCATGGCACAGGCTGTCAAGCATCTGTATCCGCAGGCTAAGTTCTGGGTAGGACCGGTCGTAGAGGAAGGTTTCTACTATGATATTGACCTTGGCGATGATGTTATTCGTGATGAAGATCTTGCCAAGATCGAAAAAGAGATGAAAAAGTGCTGCAAAGCCGATAAGAGGATCGTTCGTACAGAGATCACAAAAGAAGAAGCTCTGGAACAGTTTAAGGACGATCCCTATAAGTTGGACTTGATTGAAAGAATGGAAGCAGGTACGACGATCACAATGTATACACAGGGTGATTATACAGACCTCTGCCGTGGTCCGCATGTAGAAACAACGAAGGCTTGTCGTTATTTCAAACTGATCAAGCATTCCGGTGCATACTGGAAGGGGGATAAGAACAACAAAGTATTGCAACGTATCTATGGTGTTTGCTTCCCGACACAGGAAGAACTTGACAAACATCTGGAAGAATTGGAAAGTGCCAAGCAGAGAGATCATCGTAAGCTTGGCAAAGATCTGCAAATGTTCATGTTCTCCGAAACAGTCGGAAGTGGCTTGCCGATGTGGTTGCCAAACGGTTTCACAGTCAGACGCTTGTTGTCCGACTACATCATGAACAAAGAGCTGAATGAGGGCTATGTCCATGTTAAGACACCGTCTGTGGCAAGCACAAAGCTCTATAAGGTCTCCGGACACCTTGCTCATTATAAAGATGATATGTTTCCCATCATGGAGCGTGACGGTGATGAATATGTCTTGCGTCCGATGAACTGCCCGGAACATATGATCCTCTACAAGTCAAAGCTTCATTCTTATCGTGATTTGCCGGTCCGCATTGCTGAAGTTGCGGATGATTTCCGTTTTGAAGCTTCCGGTGCTTTGACAGGTATCGAACGGTCCCGTGCCTTTGCCCAAAACGATGCACATCTGTTCTGCCGTCCGGATCAGATCAAGTCCGAGATTAAAGCCATTACAAAGATGATCTTGGATGTATACAAAGATTTTGGTTTTGAAGAATATTTCTTCCAGCTCTCTTTACGTGATAAAAACAACACAGAAAAGTATTTCGGTAACGATGAACTGTGGGAAAAGAGTGAAGCGGAATTGAGAGAAGTATTGCAAGAAATGGGTGTAAACTTCGTGGAAGAAGAAGGGGAAGCTGCTTTCTACGGTCCGAAGATCGATGTTCAGGTAAAGAGTGCGATCGGTCATGAAGTCACACTGTCCACTATCCAGCTCGACTATCAGTTGCCTGAGCGTTTTGAACTGGAATATGTCGGCAAGGACGGCAAGAAGGAAAGACCGGTTGTTATCCACCGTGCGATCCTTGGTTCACTTGACCGTTTTATTGCTTTCCTGCTGGAAGAGACAAAGGGCATCCTTCCGCTGTGGTTGGCACCTCGTCAGGCAGTGGTCATTCCGGTTAATTCCGAAGCACATGGTGATTATGCGGCTGAAGTATGCAATATCCTTAAGAAGGAAGGCATTCGTTGTGAGCTGGACGATCGCAATGAAAAGCTTGGCTACCGTATCAGAGAAGCACAGACAAACAAGATCCCCGTTGAACTTGTTGTGGGTGACGGTGAAATCACTGAAAGGTCCGTTACTGTCAGAAGATACGGATCCAAGGACGCGTTCAAGATGACGTTGGATGAATTCCTGAAAGATATTCACGAAGAGATCGATTCCAAGAAGAGATAGTCTTCTAAAAGGCATTTGGGTTGTTAAACACGTGAATGCAAGATAAGATATTTCATGGTGTGATTCTACATAAGACGCACCGTTGTAACAAAATTCAATATAGTCAGAATCATGTGGTTTATATCTGACCGTAAAGTTTCGACTGAGCGGAAAGAGGTCATAAAATTCGATGTTTTTATGGTCCCTGCTCTTTGCGGGGACCTTTTTTGGAGGAACATATGGAAAACAGCAGGATCGCATTGATATCCATCATAGTAGAGAACACAGAGAGCACTGCGGAAATGAATGCCGTACTTCATGAGTTTGCACCATATATCATCGGCAGGATGGGAATTCCGTATCGTGAACGAGCTCTCTCTCTTGTTTCGGTGGCAATGGATGCACCGATGGAGAAGATCAATGCCATGACAGGTAAGCTGGGACGTCTTTCCGGGATCAAAGCAAAAGCGGTCGTTTCTAAGAACTAGCAGATCGAGGAGGAAAGAAAATGAAAAAGTTAAGTTCTATCGTTTTGGCAGGTCTACTGCTGGCAGGATGTGCAGCACCGTCGGAGCAGACAGCATCTCCGACACCAACGACAACTGCCACTCCTTCCACAACAGCGGAAGGCTTGAAGATCTTGGCACCCTCAGGTGCACCCGGATACAGCTTGTTGCCGATCGTCAAGGAAGGGAAAAATGATGTGGAGATCGTTGATGGGACACAGACATTGCAGGCCGCATTTGTCTCACCCGACCACGAGTATGATGTGATCGTGGCGCCCACAAATCTCGGTGTCAAACTTGCTTCTGCAGGCAAAACAACATATAAACTTGCAGGTATCGTAACAACAGGTAATCTGTATATCGTATCCGAAGATGAGGATGTGATGAACACCGACAAGTCCATTGCTCTATTTGGAGAGGGGGCTGTACCGGGACTTGTTTATAACTCTCTTTTTAGCAAAACAAATACTGTTTCGACATGGTACACTTCTGTTCAGGAAGCACAGGCTGCATTGCTGTCAGGACAGGCTGATGCTGCTCTATTGGCAGACCCTGCCGCAACGGCTGCGATCGCCAAGGGTAAAGAAGCAGGAAAAGAATTCAAAAAGGTAGCTGACCTTCAGAAGCTTTGGGGAGAAGACGGTTATCCGCAGGCCGGACTTTTTGTGGAGGAAAGCACATTGGATCAGAACAAAGATATGTATGCTGCACTTATGGATGAGATGATCGCCTATACAAAGGATGTCAAGGATGGCAAAGCAGATGTCCAGGCCGATCTTGATGCACTGAATACAGATATGTTTGGGGCAACATCTTCAGCTATGGTAGCCAAGGCATATGTCGGTATGGGTATCGATCCGATGTATGCTTCTGACAAGAAGGCGGAGCTACAAAAGTTCCTCGATCTCTTCGCTGTCAAGGTAAACGATGAGGCGATTGTCGATCTGCATTGATCGTCAAAAAGTCAGACAACTGATTGCAGTATGCGGACTGCTGTTGCTCTGGCAGTTCGCTTCCATGGCCTTGGATAATGATATTCTTTTACCATCACCTATCTCCACATTGGCAAGTCTTATTGACATCGTAACAAGACGTGCTTCATACGATGCTGTATTGCGAACATTGTACAGAGTGGCAAAGGGTCTCGTTTTTTCATTTCTTATAGCATTGAATCTTGTGATCTGTGCGGATAGAAGACCTGCATTTGCCGACTATCTGCGACCGTTGGTCGTGATTGCTTCGTCCATACCGAACGTCAGTTACATGATCATTGCAATCATTTGGCTGGGCAATGAGGGAAGTGTTACAGCAGTGACGGTGCTCGTCTTGTTTCCGGTTTTATTCAATGGACTGTATAATGCTGTCTTGGCTGAAAACAGATCTTTAAAAGATGTGGAAACGCTGTATCCGGAGAAATTCTTTTATGCCCTGCGATATAGATTATTGCCGATGCTTTATCTCAGTGGTCTGCGTACGCTTAAAACAGCTTCTCAGCTTGGCTTTAAAGTTGGTGTCATGGCCGAAATCATCGGATCGGTAAGAGCCGGAGTTGGCAGACAGATTCATTTTGCCGATCTGAATCTGGATACTTCAACGGTGTTTGCTTGGACGATACTCATTATCCTATTATCATGGATGATCTCAGCCGGGATCGATCTTTTGATCAAAAGAAGAGAAACATACGAAAAGACAGCGGGAACAGTTTTCCGTGAAAATTAGAGACTCTATGTATACAGAGTCTCTTATATATGTATAAAAAAGCGTCATTCCATCGGAATAACGCTTTTTGTATTACTTCAGAAAATCACGAACACGGGCAATTGCCTCTGTATAAGGAATCTCTTCCTTTTCACCTGTTCTGGACTTGAACTCGACCATGCCGTCCTTAATACCCTTACCGATAACGATACGGCAGGGGATACCGATCAAGTCCATATCCTTGAACTTGACACCGGGTCTTGCATCTCGGTCATCGAGCAATGTATCGATACCTGCATCTTTCAGACCGTTGTACAACTCTTCTGCTTTTGTGACCTGTTCTTCATCTTTCATGGAGATGATGACTACCGCACACTGGAACGGTGCCAGATCTTTAGGCCAGTTAATGCCGTTTTCATCGGCATTCTGCTCTGCCAATGCCGCCATGGCACGTGCCGGACCGATACCGTAGGAACCCATCCATACATATTGCAATGTGTTATTGGCATCCAGATATTTGAGATCCAATGCCTTGGAGTACTTTGTACCAAGCTTAAATGTATTGCCGACTTCAATACCATGAGCAAAGTGGATCTTCCCACCGCAAACCGGGCAGGTATCACCTTCCATGATATTGCGCAGGTCACTGACCTTGTCGATCTTAATGTCTTTCTGGTTGACATTTGTGTAGTGGTAGCCCGTCTTGTTTGCACCAACGATGAAATTCTGCATATATGCAACTTCTTCATCGGCATAGAGAGGACATTTGATCCCAATAGGCCCGGCAAAACCGATATCCGCTCCTGTGGCCTGCTTGACCATCTCTTCATCGGCCAATTCAACTTCATTGGCATTGAGCATCTTTCTCAATTTTGTTTCATTGACATCTCTGTCGCCTCTGACCATTACCGCAACCGGGGAACCGTCTACATTATAGATCAAAGTTTTAACGAACTTCTTGGCATCCTTATGGAAGAATGCCGCAACTTCTTCGATTGTTCTGCTGTTGGGAGTCTCTGCCAATTCCATATCAAGCTCTTCTTCTTTTTCAGAAGGAATCTCAGGCTTGCACGCAGCAACCTCAATATTACTGGATAGATCACAGGAATCACACAGCACAAGAATATCTTCACCAAGCGGTGTAATGGCTTGGAACTCTTCTGAAAGAAGACCTCCCATAACACCTGTATCGGCTCTTACGATCCTGTAAACAAGGTGCAGTCTGTCCATGATGTTCTTATAGGCATTGAACTGTTTGGCATAAGCAACATCAAGACCCGCTTCATCTTTATCAAATGTATAAGCATCTTTCATAGCAAACTCTCTGACACGTATCAGACCATAGCGAGGACGCGGCTCGTCACGGAACTTTGTCTGGATCTGATAGAGTGAGAAAGGCATATCCTTGTAGGATTTGATCTGCATCTTTGCGGCAATGGCAAAAAGTTCTTCATGTGTCGGGCCGAGTACATACGGCTGTCCTTTGCGATCTTTGAGAGAGAACATGGAAGAACCAAAACCCTCACGGCGACCGGAAGACACATATACATCTTCGGGAATCAAGGAAGGCATCAGAAGCTCCTGACAACCTGTGCGATCCATTTCATCACGGATGATAGCTTCGATCCTGTTCAGGACCTTCAGGCCCATCGGAAGCATCATATAAACACCGCTAGAACTCTTTTTGATCATGCCTGCTCTGACAAGCAGATTTGAACTGATGGAATCCTCATCTTTTGCATCTTCACGAAGTGTGAAGAAGAAACTGTTTTTCAAACGCATATTTTTCTATACCTCGCGGCGCTTATTATAGCATGAAGATTTCTTTACTTTAAGGTATAAACTTGTATAATAACTAGTAATTAAAGAGGAGGATAACTTACATGGCAACATACTATGACGGACCCAGCCATACATTCAGTGAATATCTTTTGGTACCGGGTCTCACCAAGAAGGAAAACGTTCCGACAGCAGTCAGTCTCAAGACACCGCTCGTTAAGTTCAAGAAGGGTGAAGAACCCGCGATCTCTCTGAACATCCCGATGGTCTCTGCTGTAATGCAGTCGGTATCCGGTGATGAACTCGGTGTGGCACTTGCAAAAGAGGGCGGCATGTCCTTTATTTTCCAGTCGCAGTCTATCGCATCTCAGGCTGCAATGGTTGCACGTGTAAAGAATTATAAGGCAGGTTTCGTTGTCAGCGATTCCAACATCAAGCCTTCCACAACATTAAATGAGATCTTGAATATGGTTGAAAAGTCCGGCCATTCCACGATGCCTGTTACAGAAGACGGCACCCCCAACGGTAAGCTCGTCGGTCTTGTGACAAGCCGTGACTATCGTGTATCGCGCATGACAGGTGATGAAACAGCCGAAACATTTATGACCCCGCGCGAAAAGCTCGTTACAGCTCCGGTAACAGCCACATTGTCCGAATGCAATGATTTGATCTGGGAAAACAAGCTGAATACATTGCCGATCGTCGACAGTGACGACAATCTCTGCTATCTCGTATTCCGTAAGGACTATGCTTCCCATAAGCAGAATCCGCTTGAACTTCTCGATGATGAAAAGAGATTCATGGTCGGTGCGGGCATCAACACAAAGGACTATGAAGAAAGAGTTCCGGCTCTTGTGAATGCCGGTGTTGACTGCTTGGTCATCGATTCTTCCGACGGTTATACAGAGTGGCAGGGTCAGACTCTTGATTGGATCAAGGAAAAGTACGGTGATTCTGTCAAGGTCGGTGCCGGAAACGTTGTTGATGCGGACGGCTTCAATTATCTTGCTTCCCATGGTGCGGACTTCATCAAGATCGGCATCGGGGGTGGTTCCATCTGTATTACCCGTGAAACAAAGGGTATCGGCAGAGGTCAGGCTACAGCTGTTATCGATGTAGCCAAGGCACGTGATGAATGGTTTGAAAAGACAGGTGAATACATTCCGATCTGCTCTGACGGTGGTATCGTCTATGATTATCACATCGTTCTTGCCCTGGCTATGGGTGCTGACTTTGTCATGCTTGGCAGATACTTCTCTAGATTTGAAGAAGCTCCGGGTCAGAAGCTGACGATCAACGGTGCGTTCGTTAAGGAATATTGGGGTGAAGGATCCAACCGTGCCAAGAACTGGCAAAGATATGATCTTGGTGGTAAGGGCAAACTTTCTTTTGAAGAAGGTGTTGATTCCTATGTTCCGTATGCCGGTTTCCTGCATGACAATGTACAGCTGACAACAGCTAAGATTCGTTCCACAATGTGCAACTGCGGTGCTCTTACGATCAAAGAACTGCAGGATAATGCAAGACTGACACTTGTTTCCGCTACTTCCATTGTAGAAGGTGGCGCACACGATGTCATCGTCAAGAACAAAGATCAGTCCTTCAACAAATAAGTGATATTTCTTCGGCAGGTCGGTCATCCTTTGGATTACGATCTGCTTTTTTTTCAGGTTCTTTCAAATCTGGTGTTGGTAGGCACTTAAAGCGAGCTGAATAACTCAT
>X413_Lion__coassemble_90_pt1 | contig 18787 bp, 16 predicted proteins | sample X413_Lion__metabat2_high_PE_002 | metagenome-assembled genome bin X413_Lion | reverse complement strand
CAATGAGTTATTCAGCTCGCTTTAAGTGCCTACCAACACCAGATTTGAAAGAACCAAAAAAGAAAGGATCGGCACCATTAAGCGTCGATCCTTTCTTTTTTATTCAGCCGCTTCTTCCGCATCTTCGATCTCTTCTTCCTCTTCAGGAGAAAGAACGGAGATAGAAGATACCTTAGAATCATCCTTTACATTGATAACTTTGACACCCATTGCAGAACGTCCATATACACCTACTTGTGTCAGTGTAATCCTGATAACGATGCCATCATTGGTCATGATCATGCAATCTTCATCACCATCTACCGCACGCATGCATACCAGAGGACCTGTCTTATCCGTCAGATTAGCTGTCTTAACACCCTTTGCACCACGGTTGGTAATACGATACTCAGTCAGATCTGACATCTTACCAAAGCCGTTTTCGGTAACTGTGAGGATATACTTTCCTTCACTGTCTGTAGCAATACCGATTACAGAACTACCATCAGCATTAAAGCCCTTCACACCCATGGAAGATCTACCACTTGGTCTGATTGTATCTTCATTAAAGCGGACAGCCTTGCCGTTGGACCCGGCGATGATGATCTCGTTATGACCGTTTGTAGCACGCACAAATGCCAATTCATCATCATCCTTCAAGATGATGGCACGCTTACCGTTACGCATAATGTTGTTGAATTCCTCTACAGGAGTACGTTTCACGATCCCGTTCTTGGTAACGAAGAACAGGAACTTGATACCTTCTTCATCATTCCTATACGGCACCATAGCCTTTACCTTCTCATCCTTGTCCATTGCAATGACATTGATGATCGGAAGACCTTTGGACGTCCTGGAGAATGCAGGAATATTGAAACCTCTGATCCTGAATACACGTCCCTTATCTGTAAAGATCAAAAGATTATCATGCGTAGACATGTTAATGAACTGCTCGATAACATCGTCTTTATTCAGATCCATGCCCTTAATACCTCGGCCACCTCTGTTCTGAACACGATACGTATCTGTAGTCAAACGTTTTACATAACCATTGGAAGACAGTGTAATAATGACATTCTCTACCGGGATCAGATCTTCATCTTCCATATCTGCCGGCGCATCGATGATTTCAGATCTTCTTGGTGTACCGAACTTATCCTTGATCTCCAGCAATTCATCTTTCATGATCTGGATCACTCTCTCATGATGAGCAAGGATGTCTTTCAGATCGGCGATCGTAACGAGCAATTCTTGATACTCATTCTCGATCTTTTCACGTTCCAGACCTGTCAATCTCTTGAACTGCATATCCAGGATAGCCTTAGCCTGGATTTCATCCAAACCAAAGTTGTTCATCAAGTTTGTCATGGCAGTCATAGGATCCTTACTGCTACGGATCGTATGTATCACTTCATCCAGGTTATCTACTGCTATACGCAGACCTTCCAGGATATGTGCACGATCTTCCGCCTTCTTAAGATTGAAGGCAGTTCTACGGGTAATGACCTCATCCTGAAACTTGATATATCCCTGCAAGAGTTCCTTCATCGTTGTCTGACGGGGAACACCGTCAAACAATACGACATTGTTTACATTGAAGTTAGACTGCAACGGAGAAAGCTTATACAACTGATTCAGCAGTACTTCCGGCTGTACATCCTTACGCAACTCCAATACGATACGGATACCTTTCATATTGGACTCATCACGAAGATCTGTAACACCCTCGATCTGCTTATCCCTTGCCAAGGCTGCGATCCTCTCTACAAGAGAAGCTTTATTGACAGCATATGGAATCTCATGCACGACGATGCGCTTTTTACCATTGGGCATATCTTCAATATCAGTCTTCGCACGCATGACGATAGAACCTTTGCCGGTCTCAAATGCCTTACGGATCCCTGCTCTACCAAGGATATATGCACCGGTAGGGAAATCAGGTCCCTTAATATACTTCATCAGCTCCACAGCCGTGATCTCCGGTTCATCCAAAACTGCAATCACAGCGTCGATCGTCTCACCGAGATTGTGTGGAGCAACATTTGTTGCCATACCTACAGCAATACCCATGGAACCATTCACAAGCAGATTTGGAAAACGAGACGGCAATACAGAAGGTTCCTTCTCTTCTCCATCATAGTTCGGAACCATGTCAACCGTATCTTCATCCAGATCTCTCAGCATCTCCACGGCGATCTTGGACATTCTGGCTTCGGTATAACGCATTGCGGCTGCACCATCACCATCCATAGAACCAAAGTTGCCATGACCATCGATCAGTACTTCTCTCATGTTCCAGTTCTGTGCCATATAAACCAATGCACCATAGATGGAACTATCACCATGAGGATGATATTTACCCATCGTATCACCAACGATACGAGCACACTTACGATACGGTTTATCCGGTCCGTTATTCATCTCATTCATGGCGAAGAGGATCCTTCGCTGAACAGGCTTCAAGCCATCTCTTACATCAGGAAGAGCTCTGGCTACGATGACAGACATCGAGTATTCCAGAAAGTCTCGACGGATCTCCTTCGAAAGATCGGTCTCTGTAATATTTCCCGGATCGAAGTTTTCTTCGTCGAATTCCATAAAATCATCAAATCCCATTAGAGCCCCTCCTATCAGATATCAAGATTTTCTACAAAATGAGCATTCTCGATGATGAAGTTCTTTCTGGGTTCTACTTCCTCACCCATCAACATGCTGAAATTACGATCCGCTTCCTCAGCGTCATCTACTGTGACACGGATCAATGTTCTGTTCTTGGGATCCATGGTCGTTTCCCAGAGCTGCTCAGGATTCATCTCACCAAGACCCTTATATCTCTGAATTGAGACTCTACTTCCCATCTCATCCAGAATTGCCTTCAATTGTCTGTCGGTATAAGCATACTTCACACTTTGTCCCTTTTGTACTTTATACAGAGGAGGCTGTGCGATATAGATGTATCCTTGTTCCAAGACCGGACGCAAGAAACGATAGAAGAACGTCAATAACAATGTTCTGATATGTGCACCGTCGACATCGGCATCGGTCATAATGACGATCTTGTTGTAACGAAGCTTTGAGGTATCGACTTCTTCCTTGATACCACATCCAAATGCCGTGATCATAGAACGGATCTCAGCATTGTCAAACGCTCTCTCCTCCCTTGCCTTCTCTACGTTCAGGATCTTACCTCGCAAAGGCAGGATCGCCTGATAATGAGAATCTCTACCCTGCTTGGCAGAGCCGCCGGCGGAGTCACCCTCGACGATATAGATCTCGCAGATACTTGCATCCTTGGAAGAACAATCAGCCAGTTTGCCCGGCAAAGAACCGATCTCCAATGGATTCTTTCTACGTGTCAATTCTCTGGCTTTCTTAGCCGCAAGTCTTGCCCTGCTGGCAAGAGAACACTTTTCTACGATCAATTTCGCTTCATCCGGATTCTCCATCAAGAACTTCTCCAGCTGAGAACCAAAGATGTCGGAAACTATCTTCTTGACTTCTGTATTACCAAGCTTTGTCTTTGTCTGTCCTTCATACTGAGGATCGGGATGTTTTACAGAAATGACCGCAACAACACCCTCCTTGCAGTCATCACGGGAAAGATTGGGATCTTTGTCCTTCAACAACTTGGCACTGCGGGCATAGTTATTGATGACACGATAGATTGCCATATCAAAACCATCCAAATGAGTGCCACCCTCACCTGTATTGATGTTATTGCAGAAAGTATAGACACCCGGATTATAGCCGTCGTTATACTGCATAGCCACTTCCACCTGAATATCATCCTCATACCCTTCTGCATAAATGATATCCGGATGGATCACATTCTTGCCACGATTTAAAAACTCCACGTACTGCTTCAGACCACCTTCATACATGAACTCATAATGACGATGCTCCTCTTCCTCGGCACGCTCATCATTGAATACGATACGAATACCCTTATTCAAGAAAGCCAGCTGACGCAAACGATTGCGGATCGTGTCATGATCGTAAACCGTTGTCTCTGTAAAAATCTCAGGATCTGCTTTAAAACGTACCGAAGACCCATGACGATCGGCATCACACTGTCCCACCACCTTCAAAGGAGCAACCGGATGACCACCGTTCTCAAACCTGATGAAATATTGAGAACCATCATGATATACATTGACTTCCAACCATGTAGACAGAGCATTTACGACAGAAGCACCTACACCATGCAGACCACCGGAGATCTTGTATGCACCACCACCGAACTTACCACCCGCATGAAGTACCGTAAAGATCGTTTCGATCGTAGATTTCCCTGTTTTGGCATTCATACCGGTAGGCATACCGCGCCCATCATCATCGACCTGAACAATATCACCCTTTTCGATCGTAACTGTGATTGTAGAAGCATATCCTGCCATAGCTTCATCAATACCGTTGTCTACGATCTCCCAGACAAGATGATGCAGACCCTTGGAAGATGTAGAGGCAATATACATACCCGGTCTTTTACGAACAGCTTCCAGACCATCCAATACCTGGATCTCGGAGTCATTGTAATCTTCCGTTGCTTTCATATCGAGTTCTTCGCCGATCACAGCATTTCCGATATCCGAAAATTCCATGTCATTTGAAGTTTCTGTATTCTTATCTGCTTCGCTCATTCATATCCTCCTGTCTGATGTTCCCGTGATCCACGATGTACAGATGTACACCTATATTCATGATAAAAGACGGAACATGTGCTGCTGTAAGAATGCATTGTGAGGAGGCGGAAACAAGAGAGAGAAGTCTCTTTTGCTTCTGCGGATCCAATTCCGACAATACATCGTCCAGAAGAAGCACAGCATCTTCCCCTGTAACTTGTTTGATATATCGATGCAACGCCAACTTGAACGCCAGCATCGTCATACGTTTTTGCCCTTGTGAAGCAAGATCTGCCAGATTTCTGCCATTCATCAAAAAGACCATATCTTCCCGATGGATACCGATCATCGTGACCTTGTTCTCAATATCTTTTGCAGTAGAATCTTTGTGTACAGCCGCAATAACGGCAGGATCTGCCACTTCATAGCAAGACTTGTAAACCACTTCTACATGAGCATTTCTGTCCCCGGATAAACGGATATAGAGATCGTTCAATACTGTATTGATACCGGTACAGAAAGCATTACGTTCTTTTACGATAACGGCTTCCTCTACTCCCATCTGTTCACTCAAAGTATCCAGATACACTTGATCATGACGATTCTGCTTTAAGAAAAGATTTCTCTGTTTCAATAAAGACTGATACCTGTTTAAACAAACCAGGTAGCGATTGGAGATCTTGGTGATCTCTTGATTCATCAAACGTCTTCTTTCCTTAGGCGGATCATCAAATATCCGTAAATCATCCGGAGAAAAGAAGATAACATTTAATTGTCCGATAAATTCACTGCTTCTTTGTACAGGCATCTTCTGTACAAGCAAAGTTTTACCCTTGGGAGTGATCACCGACTCCAGAATATGTTTTCTCTTGTCTTTGACATACCGGCAACGAATATCCGCAAAAGAACTATCATATCGAATCAGTTTACGATCATCCGCAACACGTTGCGATCTTGTCAAAGACAAATACACAAGACTTTCCAAAAGATTTGTCTTACCTTGTGCATTCTGCCCGGCAATGAAATTCAGACCTTGCTGAAATGTCACTTCACAGTCTGTATAATTACGGAAATTACGCAGTCTGAGATCCGTGATGTACATTAGCCGATCCGGTAACTTCTACCTTCAATGACCACTTCATCCCCCGGACGAAGTTTACGGCCGCGACGATTCTCAGGCTCACCATTCACAGTGATATCAGCAGTTGTAGCAATGATCTTTGCCTGCCCTCCGGTAGACGCTTCACCACATAGTTTCAAAAACTGCTGAAGAGTAATATATTCTGTTGTGATTTCAATCATGTGAACTCCTTTTTAAGGGTTAGACCTTCTTGAAAATTATACCATAAAAATATGAAAAAATCCCTTTAGAAAGCGAGATTCCGACAATAGTGAAAGGCTTCTAAAGGGATGAAATTTCAGAATTTTAAAATCAGTTGTAAGTACGGATCGGAAGAGCCAGCTGAAGGATAGAATCATCATCCGGATCTGTCATAATAAACGGCTTCATATCGCCGACAAAACGCATTTCGATCGTCTTGCCTTTCAAAGCTTTGGCAGCCTGAAGAACATAGGATGCACAGAAACTGATGTCGAGCGGATCGCCATTGAACATAGCCCCTTCGTTTAACAAGGACTGCTGGAAATCACCAATCTCTTGGCTGCGATTGGAAAGAATGACATCATCGGAAGAGCACTGGAGACGATTAATGACCATATTGTCATTTTTAATGAACATCGAGCGGTCCAATACGTTGATAAGACTGGAACGTGACAACTTTAAAGTGTAGTTGAAGTTGGATGGGATCAGTCTTTCTGTATCCGGGAAACCACCTTCCAGTAAACGAGATTGCAATATAGTACTATCAGTGAAGAACTGGATCTTCTTATCATTAACGGCAATGGAAACGACATCGGTGTTAGATAAGAGGATCGACTTTGCTTCATTCATACTTTTGGAAGGGACTGTAATGCTGAAGGATGCATCATTTTCGAATGGAATCGTCTTTTTTGCGAGTCTGTAAGAGTCAGTGGCAACACATGTCAATGTGTGATCTTTTAATACGATGTTAAGACCCTTTAAAACAGGTTTTGTATCTTTGTCAGATGCTGCAAATACAGTTTGCTCAATGGCTTCTGTCAAAGTACGGCAATCGCAACGGATTACTGTTGAGGGACGAGAGAGATCGATCGTTGGATATTCTTCAAGACGAATACCATTGATACGATACTGAGCATTCTCACCTTTGAACATAGTCAAAGCACCATCGATGATCTCTACGTTTACGGTATCGGAGTCGATTTTATGTACGATATCCAAGATATATTTGGAATCGATAACGACACCACCGTCAGAGATGACATTTAGACGAAGATCTTTGTCTTTTTCGTTGGAGAGATTGATCATGATCGTGATGTCATTGTCGCTACCTGTAAGAGTCAGACCGTTTTCTTTAGATACAACGAGTTTGACACCTTTTAATGCAGGAACAGGGTTTGAAGATGAGATTGCATGACTGACATTAACTAATGCTTCATACAATTTGGATTTTGAGACTGTGAAGTTCATGTTGGCTCCTCCTGTATATTTATTCTTTTATATAAGTTATTACTATTAAGAGTGTTGATAAAGTGGAAAACTCTTAAAAAGCCTATATTCTCCACAAAAGTGGAAAGATTTAGCCTGTGGGGAATATGTGGAAAAGTGTGGAAAACTCACACACCCAGAGATTTCTCTATCTCTTTGATGGCTGTTGCCATGGAACTGTTTGTTTTGATCTCCTTCTCTATCTTTAAGCAAGAGCTAATAATCGTAGAATGATCGCGACCTCCGAATTCTTCTCCGATCTTGTTGTATTGAAGATCCAAAAGATTACGGCAAAGATAGATAGAAATATGTCTGGCATTGGCAATGTTCTTTGTTCTGGTCTTGGATGTGATCTGTTGATGTGTTAAACCATAGTAATCAGCCACTGCACGGATGATCTTTTTCGGTGAAAGACCTGTTTTATCTGAGACGACAGCCTGAGATTTCAGAGCTTCCATGATCGTTTCAAAACGGATCACACCACCATCGGGTTGGAATTGTATCGCATAGAAAAGCACTCTGTTCCATGCTCCTTCCAGATTTCTAACATTTCCCGAGAAGTTGGAAGCGATATAGGCAAGTCCTTCCGGGTCTACACCTTCGATCCCATAACCACTTTGTTTGATCTTTACTTGCAAAATCGCAAGTGAAGTCTCAAATTCCGGAGAATCCATACCCACGGACAACCCCCCGGAAAAGCGGGAGATCAAACGATCTTCCAGACCACGAATCTCATTGGGTTGACGATCGGAAGCGATAACGACCTGTTTCCTGTTATTTATCAGTTCGTTATAGATGGTAAAGAAGATCTCATGAGATTTTTCCTTACCTGCCAAGAACTGGATGTCATCGATCAGAAGAAGATCTATTCCATACATATATTTCTTGAATTTTTCGATCTTATTCTCACGAATGGCATTTACGACTGTCTCAACGAATTTCAAAGATTCTGTATAATAAACCTTTTTTGACGGATCGTTTTTCAAAACATAATTGGCAATGGCCATGAGCAAGTGTGTCTTACCAAGACCTGAATTGCCGTATATAAAGAGAGGATTGAAAAACTGTCCCGGTTTTGCGGCACATGCGAGTGCTGCAGAATGACTCTCACGATTGCAGTCGCCGACAACGAAATTGTCAAAGGTGCGGTCGTATTGGATCGGCATGGACTGGAATTCATGGATGTCTTCATTTGTGAAATCTTCAGATACCTGCTCTTTTTCGTATTTCTCGAGATCTTTTGGCAGGCATGCTTCTAATTCAAGAGCTTTTGGGGTATCCATAATATCCGATAAAGCGGATTTTATGGAAGGAAACTCTGAATTGACCAGCTGCTGGCAGACGATATCGGGCACTTCGATGATCGCTTTTTGATTCGTTACTTCATAGAAGCTGCACTTACTGTAGAAGTTGTCTACGATCACGGGTCCGACGTTGCAGTTGGTCACTAAATACTCTAAGACTCTGTTCCACAGGTCAGAGAGATATTGATCCTTACTGTTGGTCATACATACTCCTTCATTTTTTATATTGCACATGTATTTTAGACATTCCACATTTGAATTGCTACAGGAAAAATGTTGAAAACTTATTTTTCCACATTTAAAAACAGTGTAAAATCAAGCATAAATATCAGATATTAAGCACTTTTCCACAAAGTGACGATTGTGGATAATTTGGGGAAAACTATTCCACACTGTGGGAAAGTACTGTTTCTGTGGATAACTTGTTTTGTTGGGTATTTTTTCCACGATTTATCAACATCGAATATTCCCATAGTTATCACGTTTTTAGAGTTTTCCACAGTTTTCAACATATGTGGAAAACTCTAAATGTTGAAAGTGGAAATGCATGTGGAAAACCGAATGTGGCAAACTCCGAATTTTGGGGTTATCCACACCTTTTTGACGTTCTTTTGCGTGGATAATCACTTGTGTGGAAAATTAACAGTCAAAAATAAAAGTATTTCCACTTTTGTGGGAGTTTTGCAAAATCTTCAATGATGTGGAAATCTTAGCGCGTATAAGATGTCACAGTTCGGAATATTTCGTCATAGAGGCATTACAAGCTGTTTTTACAACGCAATAAGGCTTACGAGTAAAACCATCACATACTTCTTTCTTTGAGCTTAAATCTACTTAAAACAGCATTACACACGTGATCTCAACATATCTTCTTTATCCGGTCTTTCATAAAAAATAAAAAAGGATCGAAGTATGATCGATCCTGTTCAATTGTATTCGTCCTTCTTATGTCTTCGGGAACTCACCCGGCCAATATCATTATACTGTAAAATACTTGCTCATGGTCATAAGTATAGAAGGAATCGGGATAAATCCTCTTACACATTCCACTCCTTGCATAAGATATGTCTTATAAGCAAAAAAAGATGTGATGTTCGTTACAAGCATCACATCTTAGCATTTTGATAAAGATCACTGATCGTTGTTTTCGTCTTCTACATAGCGGATACAGATATGTCTTCTGCTACCTTCACCTTCAGACTCTGTTCTGAGGTTGTGCCATTCATTCAACATCTTGTGAATGACTTTACGTTCATCATTTGGCATTGGATCCATTTCGACATCCACATGAGATCTCTGCACCTGTTTGCCGATCCTTCTTGCCATGGATCTCAGTTTTGTATAACGATCTTCCTTGTAGTGGTTGACATCGATCAGAACGTTGATACGATTCTTAAACTCAGCATTGACAGCAGCTCTGACCACTGTATTGAAAGCAGCCAAAGTCTTGCCCATCTTACCAATCAAAACAGCATTGTTATCGGCGTTGAGATTGATGATAAGTCCATCTTCAGTCTCTTCGATCGCAACTTCGATATCCAGGTCGATACCTGTGAAGAAGTTGCCAAGATAATCAAAGATAAACTCTTTGATATCTTCGGAATTGTAAGCCCCGATCACAATATGAGACTCATCTTCTTCTTTTACGTAGTGCTTCAACTCATCCACTGAGCAACCTTTGTCCTCAGCTGCAGCAGCCAAAGCTTCTTCTAATGTCGCACCTGTGTATTCAGTCATCTGCGGGAACTTCCTTTCTTCTCTTCCTGTGCATCAATGTACTTCTGTACAAGAACAGTCTTGAGAATATTAACAACCGAGTTGATCGTCCAGTAAACAGTCATAGCAGTCGGCCACATAAGACCAAAACCAAGGATCATGATCATCATATAGATCTGCATGAACTTGCTCTGCTTGACCGGTTCCGGCTTACGATGATGCTTAGCGGCGATCTTTTCAGCCTTTACTTTGGCAAAGTGCTGAGGTACCCACATTGAGAGAAACTGCGTAATACCCATGAGGACAAACATGGCAATGTAGAGCCAAGCACCTTGTTGCAGACCCTGCAACGGTGAAAGTTTAAGATTCAATCCAAGGAATGTACCGTTGGCAACAGAAGAAGCTCTCTGCACAGCCATGTACATTGCCATGATCAACGGCAACTGGATAAAGGAAACGACCAATGTACCAAACGGATTGATGTGGTGTTTCTGATAAAGGGAAGCAGTTTCCTGAGCCATCTTATTTTTGGAGATGGCATCATCACGACCTTCATACTTTCGCTGGATCCTTTCCAACTCAGGCTGGATCAACTGCATCTCTTGCATGCCGACAGTGGATTTGAATGTTGCGACAGCCAACACAGCATTTACAACAATGGTGATGAGCGCAATGGCAATACCGACGCCTACATACGGAGTCAGAAAGTTGATCAACTGTGCCAAAGGCCATACGAAGAGAGCACTGAACCAGCTTTCATCAGCCATTACAGATCTGAACGTAGTGCTTGGTTCAATGAGGATGATCTGCCCGTTTGCATCCGTAGGAACAGTACATCCCGTTAAAGTCACTGCCACGCCAACCAAGAGAGCAATGGTCAGTAATTTCTTTGTACGAGGGGTAATTTTCATCATATTCTCCTAAACATATAACTACTTCATTTTAGCGTCATAAAGCAGTTTTTCCAAGTTCTTTTTATTCTCCTCATAAGAGCGGTCACGGTATCCGTAACGCAGGATCAGAATGCCGTCAAATCCGTAATTCGGAAAGTCGATCAATTCCTGGCACATCATACGAACTTGTCTTTTATACAGGTTGCGGTCTACCGCATGCCCCATTTTTTTGGAAAGCGAAATACCGAATCTGGCTTCCTCCTCCGCTTTTTTACTGTAGTAGAAGACAAAACTACTGTTTACCTTCTTTTTTCCGGAATGGATCAAGCTCTGAAACTCCGGAGATTTCCTTACTCTGTTTTTCTTCTTCATAATAGTCTAAAAAAAACCACCGGGTTGGTGGTTTCGTTAAGCAGAAAGAACCTTTCTTCCCTTTGCACGGCGTCTAGCTAATACTTTACGACCGCCAACAGTTGCCATACGGGCTCTAAAGCCATGAGTAGCCTTGTTTTTCTTTTTGCTAGGCTGGTATGTTCTTTTCATTTCATGCCACCTCCTAATTTCTACATGTAGAACAAACGCTTATATATAATAATTGGGCGTTAAGTCTATGTCAAACCTGTAATTATATTTTTCTTCATATTTAACATGAAAAAGAGCTCAAGATTTTTTTTGTTCTAGAAGATACGATATCGGTGGCACTATAGACAAAACACCGGTTTCGATTATACAAAAAGCACAACGTCCCATAAATTTTAAGCTGAGATACCTTTGAGGAAGGTGTTTTATTGTGTTTCAGATAACGGCTAGATGGCAAATATTGCATTCAATTCCTAATCACGTGTAGTTACACCTCTGTACAGGACACGTACACTTTCAGCATGATCCAATTTCATCTATATTACGAATTAACTTCTCATATTCTTCAGCAATACGAATGACAAGAGTATCTTCTTTATTTTCAATAACTTCCCCCTCAAAATAATCTTGTCTTGAGATATGTTTTATCATAGAACAAATCAAAATATGTCTATTGCAATAGCGATATAAATTATTAAAACACTTATAGTATAAAAGTGAACCCACCAAGTTGAACGATCACTTTGCTCAACTTTTTGAGTTCACTTCAATTGGGGGATGACCCTGAAAAATACATTGTTATGTAAACAATCCTACCAATATCAGATCCATAAGAGTTTATTTAACATCATAATATTCTTCCATGGTCATATTAGGATCTTTATCATGCATTGCCTTTGCTTCATCTATCCCAACATAGCGATAATGCCATGGTGTAAAGTTATAACCCGTGATCTTCTCTTTACCTTCCGGATATCGCAGGATAAAGCCGTATTCATGTGCATGTTCTTTCAACCATTTACCCGCTTCTGTTTCGGCAAAAGAAGAATCCGGTTTTGTAACATCCGCATTGTCGGTAAGATCCACTGCCAATCCCAGTTGGTGTTCACTGAAACCGGCTTTCTCACAAGAAGCAGAGGCAGCAGCTTCGCCTAGAGCTGCCACAGAAGAATATTCCAACTCCTGTTCCTTATAAGAACGGTAAGCTGTCGTTACATATAAATTGATTCCGGCATCCTTTGCGGCTTTTACCATTTCTTCCAATTTTCCGGCCGGCTCTGTACGTAATGTGATCACACCACCGGTACTTTCCACATTCTCCGGATCCACCAGATCGCCCGGAACAAAATCAGCAGACAGCTCGCCTGTTTTTTTGTTAACAAGATACTGATATGAGTTTACATCTGCACACTCTTCCGGAACCTCCACCGGTTCTTCCGATGAGGATACGGTCCCATTGTTTTTTACAGCTGAAATAACAGCCGGATCATCATCTTTCATATGAAGGGCAATGCCTGTTAATAAACATACGGAGAGGACAACGATCAATACAATGACGATGTTTTTTCTGTTGAATGGATTTTTTTTCTTTTCTGTCATAGTGCCGCCTTTCCTAAACAAATCATTGTAATCATAACAAATCGTGAGAAAAAGGCAAATTATCACATATTTTCACATAATGATGATGATCCGTATAGTTAACAAATGAAAATGTAAGTTATAATGATAAGAGAAACAAGAGAGGAAAACAGTATGCCTATTCTATTATTATTGTTATATATCATCATCATTGTCATGCTCTTCAAGACGTTTGCCATGAGAAAGCAGAATAAGAAGATGAATAAGATCGTAGATCTGATCAAGATCCTGGAAACAGGAGATGAGTATTTTGCCAAGGCAGATGAGTATATCAGCACGGCCGCATCTGACGAGGAGAAGACAAAGTTTCAGGTTTTGAAGCTCTGGGGACTCAGTTATCATAAGAAGTATGAAGAATTCTTGAAATTGTTGGAACAGATCGATGTGAAGGCACTTGTTCCAAATGCCAACGATCCACATAATGACGATTCTTTCTTCTACCTTGTATTGGCGATTCCGAACATCTTGCAGGCAGATGATAGATGGGAAGAGATCGATGCTTTACAGGAGAAGATCAATGCCAATATTGATCTGTTTGAGAACAGACTGGATTATGCGATCGGTCAGAATTGCATCAAATATTATAAAAATGAAGAAGATAAAGGGTTTGTATTCTTCGAGAAGGTCATGGATGGCGAGTATGGTGGTCTGCGGTATGACAGACAGTTGATCGGTCTGTATAAGCAGACGGTTGCCGTCATGTTGTTGCAACAGTATGAAGCACGCAATGATATGGAACATTATGATGAAATGAAGTGCATGTGTGAGAATTATCGTCAGACAAGGATCGGTGAGATGTGGTTGACTAATATGGGCATTGTTCTCGGCGATGGACCTGACAGTGTTCCGGATATTCAGGCAGTGGATGATAAACCTGAAGTTCCTGCCATGATTGAAACAGAGCAGAAGACGGATGAAGAAGAAGCAAAGGATCTGGCAGAAGGGATCGAAAGCGGAAGTTCATTTGGAAGTACAGATGAGGAGAATGATAAATGAAGTTGATCGTTGGTCTTGGTAATCCCGGTAAGGAGTATGAAAAGACAAGACATAATGCAGGGTTTATGGCAATGGATCTTTTGGCGGATCGTGTACATGCCTCAGTAAGCACAAAGAAGTTTAATGCCTTGATCGAGACAGTGCATATCGATGGGCAGTCGGTCTTGTTGATGAAGCCGATGACATATATGAATGAGAGTGGCAGTGCGGTTGCACAGGCAGTTAATTTTTATCATATCGATCCGGAAGACATCCTGGTCATGCATGATGATATGGACTTGCCTACAGGTTCTCTCAGGATCCGAAAGAAGGGTTCTTCCGGTGGTCAGAAAGGTATGAAGAATATCATTGACTGCTTGAAGACATCTGACCTTGCCAGAATTAGGATAGGCGTTGGACATTCCGCCAGAGGTGATCATGACCAAGTTCCGGATTGGGTGTTGTCTCCCGTTCCGAAGGCGGAAAGAGAAGTGTTTGATATAGCATTAAAAGGTGCAGCAGATGCAGCATATGACTGGGTCACACATCCGTTGGATGAAGTAATGTCCAAGTACAATATCAAAGTTAAATAAAAAAAACAGGAGTGCATATTAGTGCATTCCTGCTTTTATTAGAGATGATCTTTCATGATCTTGATGTATTGTATACGTCCAACTACTAAAAATACAGGAATACAAAGCATCAAAATGACCACTGAGTATTTACTGTGAACCAGGATCGTACGAAATCCTATTGGCAATACATACAAGACAGTTCCGATGCCAATGGCCCCTATGATCGTCCGCATAAAGCCAAACTTCTTCACCGCCTTTACAGTACATAAGACTATATTTAACAGCATCAGATACAAAGCTGTAAAGAACAGGATCAAATACAGCAACATAGGTATATTGGAAGAAACGGAGATATGCGCATTGACCGATCCGTTCAGATCAATGGGATATGCTTTCGCAAACTTCATCCATCTACCTGCATATACTATAAACATAACGAGCAGAACATTCACAGATGCCAATATTAATCCGTTTTTACGATACTTTTTCCTGTTATATGAAGTATCTGCCAACACGGCGATATCACATCGATATAACCTTTCCCCAATGATACCGGCAAAAAGAATAACCGGAATAACGATCATAAAGAATGTGACAGTACGATACAGTTCAGAATCTGTTTGTAACCAAAGTTTGGTACCTTGATTATCTAAATAGTAAGAACCTCCATTCTTTGCCACTTCATATATTTCATCATACACACTCATAAAAATATTGAGATCAGGTGTATCCTTGACCAATTTCTCATATTTTTCAGAATCTTCAGTGGATAATTCATTGTTGAAATATGCATCTGACATAGAAACGATCTGCTCTTGAGCAGCAGTGATCTCTTGCTTTTTCATATCAAGATCTCGCAACTTCTCATCTGTTATCGGTCCATAGTACTCACTACGCATCTGTTCAAAGGCAATGACATCAGGTGATTTCACAGTATTATAGCGAGCTATATCAAAAGTAAGATAGCTTAATAGAAAAACCAGGACCCAAAGATAACGTTTGATCACGACCGTGTCCATAGTTTGAAAGATACCAAGCCCGGCATGAATATTTATTTTCATTTTTGGCTTAACACGTACTTGATGCAAGTTTGTATAGGTAAGAAAAGAGAGTATGACCACTGCCAAGACAGCGATACTTATCACACCGATCCATGTTGTAATCTGTTCTGATGGTTTTTCGACAGATAGCATTGTGAATGATCTTAGGATGTAAATGATATTATATTTCTTAAAAAATACCATTTCGGATCCAAGACTGATGATGGCATCCGCAAGATATTCAAGAAGTAAAAACATGGATGCGATCAAAATCGAGAAAGAGATAGATCCGGTAACAATATATATAAGGAAAAAGAGTCCGATCAAGAATAAGATACATAGGCAGGCACCAAGCATCGTTAAAATCAAATATTGACCGACAGTAAGAATGCCCGGGAAATGTGATCCTCCTGATACCATTTGAATGGCAAGTCCCATATTGTATCCGGAAAGTTTTAAAATTAAAAATTGTATAAGAAATTTAATCAGAAAGAGAGATGAAGTATAAGCGAAAAGAGCACCACCTTTTTGCATACATAACTTGTATATACCTGTTTTAGATGATGCAAAGAGTTGTAAAAAGTCTACTTCCATATCCGATATGAATAAGATATAACACGCTCCCATTCCCGCTAATAAAATCAGTAGGACTAAGAACATATTTGTCTTTTGATAAGAACGAAAGAGCATATCGTTTTCGAAGGAAACCGGAATATTTTGAAGCTCGGACAGAAGTTTGTAATTCTTTTGCAATTTAGCGGTATCATCCGCAAAGATAGGAAGATCCATCTTGTCAGAAAGACGAAGCATTTCACTATGTATATAGCCATGAAATGAAAGCTTCTCGTTGGCTTCTTCATAGATCAAATTTTGATTATTTGAAAATTGATTACAGTATGCCGGCAGATCTGTGCTTTCCGTTAAAATTCCTTGTTGATAGTCATTATTCAGTTTTGTGATATCTTCTGAGAATGAAGAGTATTCCGGACTTTGTACAACAAAAAAACTTTGAATGACAATAAAGATGATCAAAGCTATATAAGCCATGATCATCACCGGATTATGAAATAATTTTTTGCTTTCTCTAAACATAGTTATCCCAGCCTATCCAGATATACATCATCCATAGTTGCCGGAACAGAGTGTTCATGTTCTCTCTGTGAGATGAACCTGGTTTGTTGTTTTCCGTTTACGTATGCTGTATTCACAAGTTTGATCGTAGGATCCATAGCCAGCAATTCTTCTTCAGAAAGTTCAGAGAGATAAACTTTTGTATCTCTTAAAAGCTCTTCTTGGGTAGCATTGGCGATGATCCTGCCTTTTTGCATTAATATGATGTGTTGTGCTGTAAACTCAATATCAGACATCATATGTGTGGCAAGTATGACGATCTTATTTGGGGCAATTTCAGAAATGATCTTGCGGAAGTTGCGGCGTTCAACAGGGTCCAGACCGGCGGTTGGTTCATCCAACAGTAAGATCTCAGGGTCATTTAAAAGAGCTTGGGCAATGAGAACTCTTTGTTTCATACCACCGGAAAGAGCATCTAATCTTTTATGCCTGTGCTCATTCAGATTAAGACGATCAAGTAAGTATTCTATTCTTTCTTTCTTATTGGCAATTCCTTTTAAATCTGCTATATACCAAAGAAATGATTCTGTAGTGTATTGACGATCCAAAGATTGTTGTTGTGGCATATACCCTAAAATGTTTCGATAGTTTTTACCCAGTTTGGAAATCTCTTTATGTCGATAGATGATTTTTCCATCTTCCGGAACAAGACTTCCACACAGTATTTTGATGAAAGTGGATTTGCCGGCACCGTTATGTCCTAAAAGTCCATAGACTCCGGGTGAGAGGGTAATAGAAACATCCCGTAGTGCATATTGCTTTCCGTATTTTTTGGAAAGTCCTTCTATTTGTAGTGTGTGCATATCATTCTTCCAATACTTTGCAGGAACCGTCTTCTATGCTACATACGATACCTGTAAGGGTATCGGATATTAAGCTTGATGCAATGATATGCCCGTCTGTGACAGCTGATATTGTACTGAAATCATGAGGGACGATGAATATGGGAGTATATGCTTCTGATTGGAGGGAGTCACTTGGTTTGATCTCATGAATCAAATTTTTATCGTAATCATAAACACGGTAGGTGACATTCGGTGATGAGATATCTGTTGTGTAAATATACTTGTCGTCAAAATAATCGATAGACTCATTCTTTGTCTCCATTACAAGTTCATGGGTGTCAGCTTTGTACAATTGAAATGTGTGTGTTACAGAGCTGAAATCGTCCACATCCTCTGCTGATTTGTCAAAAGTACGGGTAGCGTAATACGTATCATTGGCAAAAACAAAAGAATGGCCTTCCGGATAAAGATAAGTTTCTTCACTTTCCGGATCATATACACCATAATTGGAATAGATGACATTGTCGGTATTAAAAAATTGATTGCCGGTAACTACATCATCAGAGATCACAGAGGTTTCTTTGAAATGATCGTCATATACATGCCAGACAGTCGTACCATCCATTAAATCTTCGGATATATAGATATGATCATGAAAAACAGTAAAATCAGCCGGTAAATAGTCTAAGGTAATATGTTGTTTTCGATCTTCTCCCTTTACATCAACCGAATTTAAAAAATAATTTACATCTTTTTCAATAGTGGTTCTTTCACTGAAAAACCAAATGCGATCTCCGAGTTTTTTGCAAGTTCCAAACATGTCATCTGTATATTTTTTGAAAGAATTCTGATCCGTGGCTTGATCTAAAGCAGTGTCGTCTAAATAGCTGAGGGAATGGAGAAAATGATTTTGAAAGTCCGTATCCAAATAGTATAAAGACCCATAGTCATTCGTATAGTATATACCTGTATCATCCCCTGTAATAGGTAACTTGCATTCAGATGAATGGGATGCCTGTATTGTATTTTGGTTATTTGGGATTGTAAGTTTGCCTGTAGAACATCCAACAAGTAAAACACATGACAATACAAATGTTTTTTTCATAATAGTTCTCCTGATAAAATCGAGAAGAGAATTCAGATACAGGAAAGTGAGAGTTACTAGTTATGCGTATACATAAC
>X413_Lion__coassemble_85_pt1 | contig 20462 bp, 16 predicted proteins | sample X413_Lion__metabat2_high_PE_002 | metagenome-assembled genome bin X413_Lion | reverse complement strand
GCTTTGTCAACATTTTATTTTTTGTTTTCTTTCGCTCTCTTGCTGAGTCAGTACGCTTCTCTTAATTTACTGCCTTTTTCTTGTTTGCAACAAAAAAATCACATATTGCCATGTGGTTGGTAACCATGTGATTTATATTACTTATATTCGTATAGTTTTATCGTAGTATGTTCATCGTACTCTATTACAGATGACAGAAGTAATCCGGTCGCATCATCATATGAATCCGTGATCTTGCAGATCGACTCTGCATTACCTTTTGTATCAAAGTAGTGACTAATTTTTTTATTCTTATAAAGGTAGCCACGTGAAACATAAATGTTTGCAGTAATGTTTCCGTTTATATCAGTCTTCACGATGCTGTCAGGCAAATGATCGTTAGACGAATAATCATATGTTGTCTTTTGAAGGATCTTGCCGTCTTTTTCTTCTGATTCTTCCGTGATGAAGCCGTTGGAATTATAGGTCTTTCGCAGTAATGTGCCATCTGATCCGGTATAGCACGTTACGTTTCCGTATTTATCAAGTTGCGGATCCTGTTTTGTATTGGATGTTAAAATATTCCATTGGTCACCGTTGTTTTCTGCTTCAAAGATAACTTTTCCTTTGTCATCGTAAGAAAAAATTTTTGATGTGGATCCTATATCAGCGTAATCGTAGCTGTACTCCGACTCAAAAACAAGTTCTTTCCCGTCACGTGTTGTCGTATGCACTTGTTTTCTTCGACCATCATAATCATATTGTTCTGTTATACGGCGATCAGGAATGACCCTTACCGCCTTTTTTACATTTTCAACACGGTCTTCTACTACCGACTCGATCCTCTCATAATAGCCGGCATGGATGACCTGTACTCCGATGTCTTCTTGAACTACAGGTTCTGTCGGGAGTGTTGGAGTCGGTTCCGGATCCGAGTTTGCACAGCCGACAGTAAAGCATAGTATTGCTGCAAGTAGCATATTTATTCTTTTCATGTTTTCTATCATAACACAGTGAGATGCTTGCATATTAAAAAAGCCGCTGGAGCGGCCTTTACTTGATTCGATCAGTTATTGAAGTATCTATCAAGGAGACCCTTGAACGCCTTGCCATGACGCGCTTCATCTCTTGCCATTTCATGAATGGAATCATGAAGTGCGTCAAGGTTCAGTTCCTTGCACTTCTTAGCCAGTGCTGTCTTACCATGTGTTGCACCGTTTTCAGCAGCAACTCTTGCTTCAAGGTTCTTCTTTGTGGAATCGGAAACAACTTCACCGAGCATTTCTGCATATCTGGAAGCATGATCTGCTTCTTCAAAAGCTGCCTGTCTGTAGTACATACCTACTTCAGCAAGGCCTTCACGCATTGCTGCACGGCTCATTGCAAGGTACATACCTACTTCAGAGCATTCACCCTGGAATTCAGCTCTGAGCTGTTCCTTAATCTCTTCCGGAATGTCAGAAGCAATGCCGACTACATGTTCACTCGGCCACTGAAGCTCTTCTGTCTCTTCAACAGGTTCAAACTTGGACTTTGGCTGCTTGCAGAGGGGGCATACCCATGTTTCAGGCAGATCAGCGAACTTTACGCCTTCCTTTTCTTCGTCATATACATGACCGCATACTGTACATCTAAACTTCATATTTCTTTATCTCCTTTGTTTTTTGTTTACGAGTATATTCTTGTCCGAATCACTTTCTTTTGCAAGCAAGATGCTCACGTTTTTTATGATTTTTTTGTGATTTTATTTACCGTGAAAATGCTGGTCGAAATGCGTTTTTTGATTGAGTGGAAGTAAGATCTCATATGTTTGAAAAATGAAAATCTTCTTTATTCAACTCATCCAATGGGGAGTCGGGATCAGCTGCAAGGCGAGTGGATTGAGCCACGATCGCATCCTCGATCGTATTGCGTGCTAGGCGACCGTTGCCGGCATCGGATGCGTGGGCTGTTTGTTCTCGGTCAAAGTATGATCTCAGCAAAGGTAGGGCATCGGCAGCAATGGTATACCCTTTGCTATGGGCTTGGAGCTCGGCAATCTTTGTCAGTTCCTCGCCTGTATAGTCATTAAATTCGATGACTGTTGGAAATCTGGATCTTAAGCCGGAATTTGCTTCCAGGAACACTTTCATTTCTTTTTTGTAGCCGGCAAGGATCACGACTAAGTCGTCACGATGATCTTCCATCGCCTTCACTAAAGTATCGATCGCTTCAAGACCAAATGAATCATCTTTCCCACGATAAAGGGAATATGCTTCATCAATGAAAAGCACTCCTCCAAGTGCACTGCGTATGACGGACATAGTCAAAGGGGCGGTCTGTCCTACGTATTGTGCAACAAGATCTGCTCGCGTAACTTCTACAAGTTGGCCTTGTGATAACGCACCGATGGCTTTTAAATACCGTCCCAGAAGACGGGCGATCGTTGTCTTACCGGTGCCGGGATTTCCCGTAAAGATCATATGCTTGGCAATTTCGGATGTCTTTAACCCCTGCTGTCTTCTCTTCTCTTGAATCGCAACATGTGCCTGGAGACCGTGAATATGTTCTTTCACCTTCTGTAAGCCGATAATATTGGAAAGTTCCTCGTTTACTTCTGCGATCTCACGCTTTGCATCTTTTCCACTCACGAGCAAAAGAGAGCCGCCTTGCCATTTGGCGAGTGGTCGATCATTCTCCGCAACGATATCAAATGCATGTTCGTTACTTTGCATGACCGCATCAGAAAGGTGGATATAAAATTCTCGGAAAAGAGAAAGAATACCGTCTGCCCCTTCGGTCTTATCATAATGATCGAAGATCCAAGTCTTGGCAGTAGAATCCATCTTTATATCACAATGCATGTATTCTTTGCATTTTTTCTCCAGATCATCACTCCCCATCAAAATGATACGATGAATGGATTTTTCATCTAAAACATGGAAGTCGACGATATCTCTTATGTTTTGAAGAAATGCGGAGCCAAAAGAATCTTGCACATCACTGATCTTTCCTTCGGTAATGAAAACAAGGTATTTTCCGGGGGATGACAATTCAGCGATGCTGTCTTTGACCAGTCCAGTACGATTTTCGACCAGTACGCCTTTTGAAGCCACATATCTTCTTGACAATGGAACGGCACCGTCTTTCACGAGTTCTGCGATCATGCGCAAGAAAGCAGAATTACCTTGTTCAAAGTTTTCAAAGCAGATCATGCCGCCTTTTCCTTCCAAAGCTTCATAAAGATCCTGCAGGAAGACCTGTTCCTGGGATGGAGCGGTATACATGCTGAGGTCGATCATATGCACTTCGTCAGATGTAAAGATCTGTTGTTCATAGAAGGATCGTGCAGCTGCTTTTACGGCCGCATGACGACCGGAGCCATTCGGTCCCATCAAAAGTATCGTATTGGCGGGGCTGTGTCCGACTCTTCCCATAACATAAGGGCGACGAAGAGCGATGAGGAATTTTCTGACACCTTCTTCTTGACCGATAATGCGGGCAGTCAGGTCTTTCTCCATTTTGACAAAGACCGTGGCTTCATCAACAGAAGCGGTGGCTTTGCAATCATGCTCCGCAATTCCGTAATCCGCATGCAGTTCTTTGGCGAGTTGTTCCGGTTCGGGGATATTTGACTTTGGTACAGGGACAGGTGTTTCTTTTGGAGAAAGATTATCGATCTTCTTTTTCTGACGGGTTAAAATCGCATTGAGTTCCGCCATGGCCCGATCGGCCTGTTTCAGCGTGGCATTGACGGCATCAGTACTTTTTTCAACTGCATCTCCAAGTGTCAATTCCGGTTCTTCAACAGAATGAAGGGGGCGTTCTTTTCCCATAACTTCATTCCACAACTTCATCTTTTCGGCTTCTCTGTCTTTACGCACCATGCGTCATATCCTCCTGAAGTCAATTATCTTCTTTATGATCGTTCATGCGAATATCTCCGGCATAGCCGTCTTTTTGTAAAACAGCTTCCAGTGTGGAGATATCAGCGGAAAGGTTGATAAAATCCTGATCAGTCATAGAAGCGATGATCGTCTTCATTGCTTCGTTGATCAGATCCAGTGTCTTAGTCAATTTCTGACGTGTAGGTTCATAGTTCGGATCGGTCTTGGCACTTTGCAGATTATCAAACTGATCCAGGATCTTAGTCAGGATCGGCAGATAATATTCATACAATTTATCCAGCTTGGAGCGGGAATCGGGAAATTTCTGTTCCAAAGCCTGGATCTGCTTTAAAAGAGCACATGTCTCGTACAGACCGTTGGAGATCGGTTCGTCTTGGATATTTGTATTCAAACGGTTTATTTCGTCTATGAAATCCGTCGCATCCGTAAGTTTATTCTTGTGTTTGGGAGCGGCTGTTTCGGCGGGTTCATCTTTGGGCTCCTGCGCAACCTCTGCATGCTCTGTTGCTTCTGCATCAACGATAGTTGTTTCTGTAAAACCACTTCCATCGGCATTACGAGCAAAATGCATTAATGTATCCATGATCTGATCATAGGAAGCAGGGTATCTTGCCCCGAATTCATCCAAAGAACATACATATCTTCCGGACTGGTAGACGTCCAAGACAGAGATGGATGTATAGCGAGAGCCGTTCATACGCAGATCGATGTCATCCATTACCTTTAACAAGCGGTTACTGCCAAAGTATCTGCGCAGGAACACATTCAGCATCGCCATCTGGCTCGGCGTAAATTTCCCGGCGGTGGATGAGCTGTAAACATTTGTCTTTGAATAGGTATTTGTCTTTGTATATGTCTTATCTTGCTGAGATTTGGAAGATCCACTTCCTTTTGTGATCAATGTACCGATGCCGGCACAGAACAAGACCAATATAATCAACGGCAGAAGGACCGAGAAGATCCCCGATCCGAATAAGAATATAAAAAGAATAATCCAAAAAATAACACTGCCGCTGTTTCTCATCGTTTCACCTCTTTGTTATACCTGCGATTATATCATGAACATATAAACTGCGTGGGGGTTCGAATTTCAAATCAGCGGTTTTAGCGCTTGGAAACGGCTAATTTTTCAAATAAACTTACAACGATCAACACGCACGAAATACCGTATAGAATTTGGTTTTCTGTCAGCTTTTGAAGCCTGTCACAATGGTATACTGGAATCATGAAGAAAACATACATTATTGACCGGTATCGAGGCGACCTTCATATGGCGCGGGCGGCCGTAGAGCACGGGGGTGCTGTTTGTGGGATCGGTATGATCTCTCTTGGTGATCTGTTGTTGGAGGAGCATGATTCCGATGAGATGATGCTCTTGAAACTTCGTCGGCTTCTTGAAAATGATAAGTCTTTGTTTCCTATTTACGGGGATATGTTCTCATATTCTGCTTTCTTTCAGGAAGTTTTATCGTTTGCACGGGAGTGCGTTTTATATGGGATAACTGCCGGGGACCTACCGGTGCATGACAGTCGTGAGCAAGAGCTATGTCGCATCATGGAGCGTGCCTTGTCTTTGGATCTTGCCGAAAAGAAGAATATTGCGGCTTTGTATCGTCGCTTGGAAGAGATCACACATATGGAAGGATTGACGCTTGTTCCGGGGTTTATCGATGACATCTATCATTTTCGTATCATAGATAAGTTACGGGAGAAATTGGATGTGATGCCGATGGAAAAGGTACATCCGGAAAAGTTTTTCCGTACAGCAGATGATCCGCGCAGGGAGCTGGAGGCCATTGTACAAAATATGCTGAATGAGGGAGATTCATGTGCCATCGTGTTGGCTGATCCGGCTTCGCAAATGCCTGTTCTGCAGGGAATCTTGAAGCGATATGGAGTTCCGTATTCCATCGCCTCGGCCTCTTCTCCTTCTAAAGTAAATGCAATCTATGCAGCACTTGTAAAATTGGCGGTGTATCAGGATGCTGAACATCTTTTGGATGCCATGCGTTTGAATGCCTTCAAATACGCTATCTCGGGAAGTACGCTTGCATTTGCCGTGGAAACTCTTACCGGGATAACACCATGCGGAAACATCGCGGAGATCTTCAGTGGCAATGAGCAGTTCTGTGGTCAGACAAAAGGTATTTCGTTCATGGAAAATGCTTTAAATAACTGGTTTGCATACAATAAGAGCGATCTGGTTCGTTTGTTCTCTTCGGAAGATCCTTGGGATATTCTTGAAAATTCATTTGAGGTATTACGCCGGTCTCCGCTAATGAAGGAACGTGAGCACTTGAAGGCCGGCATGGCGATCAGGTCTCTTTTGATGGAGGTGCGTGAGGAGATACATACCCGTGAAGATGTACTTTTCCTAATGCAAACACTTGGTGAAAAGAACATTCCTTCGCGCTCATTGGATTCTTTGTTTTGTACAGTGACCGATCTGCACCATCCTATTGATGTAGCGGATGTCGTCTACATCGCCGGTTGTTCGGGGTCTGCATATCCCGGCTTCTGCAGCCGGAGCGGCATCTTTGATGAGCAATATGTTGCATCGGTTGCCGGTTATCCGTCTATGAATGAGCGATTCCAACTGTATTCAGAGCAGATCGGCTGGTTGGAGAGATCGGCACGTAAAAAGATATATTGGTCTTTCCCCGGCAAGGATCTGCAGGGACGTGAGATCCAGGCTGCTTATGAATTGGAAACGATGTTTCCAAAGGAGGCTTTGGCGGTATGGCCATTGGCTGTGTTGCGTCCCAGCATAAAAAAGCCACATCGTTTAGATCCTGCAACAGCGGATGCTCTGTATCTGGATAATGGCAAGATCACTGGTTCTGTATCTACTATTGAGCGCTGGTTCCAATGCCCGTATTCCTGGTTTTTGCAAGCAGGTCTAAAGGTCAGAAAGGAACTTCCGGTGGATTCGGATGCGGCCGGTATCGGCACGATCCAACATGCGATCATGGAGATGGCTGTGAATACGCTTCATAAAGACTATGCTTCTATTGATGAAGATATTGTCCGAAAAATGATTTCTACCTGCTTTGATGTTCTGAGAGCTGCACACCCTCACAAGAAAGATCTTTTGGATCTTAGTGAAGAGCGTATGTTCCGCTCGATCTGCAAGTCTCTTGCTTATCTTTGCGAATTTGAAAAACATACATCTTATCAGCCTTCTTATACCGAGCATAAATTCTTAAGCCCCATCACGGAGCACGTCGATCTAAGAGGAACGATCGATCGGGTGGATACGTTCAGTGATTCTTTCCGCATCATCGACTATAAGTCATCAGAACACTTACTTTCCCCTACGGATATTGCCGCAGGTCTGCAACTTCAGCTACTAAGCTATCTTATGATCGCCGCCGAGTTGTTCGACCTCACACCAACCGGGGCTTACTATTTCTCACTGAAAGAGCCGTCTTTGGCGATCGACGCCGCAAAGACAGCAGGACGCGGAAAGAAAAAAGAAATCGTCAGGAACGAGCTGTCTGAAGAAGAGATCCATGCATCTATCAAAAAAGAACGTCAGTTGAAAGGTTGGACCTTTACCGATCAAACCACTTCGCTGGATGATGATGCTGAACACATTGCATCACTTGGCAAACCTCATGATTTTAATGATGTAAGTGATCAGATCAGAGTGCTGTATAACACCTTTTATGAAGGGATTGCAGCAGGAAATATCGATCTGGCACCATTGGAAAATGCATGTACATTCTGTGATTACAAGACCGTGTGTCGTTTCCGCGGAGAGTATCGTAAAAAACCGAAGATCGTGGATATGAAGGGAATCTAGAAAGGCAGGTATATATGGCACTTGATAAAGAACAAGAACTGGCTCGTACGATCACTCATTCTTCGGTGGTCGTCTCTGCCTCAGCCGGTGCAGGCAAGACCAGTGTATTGGTAAAACGTTTGTTGAAGCGTTGCATTGAAGACCGTGTGGAACTGGATCATATCCTTGCGATGACTTTTACAAAAGCTGCAGCGGAAGAAATGAAGAAAAGGCTTGCAGTAGGACTGAACGAAGCTTTTGCAAAAGCTGATGATCCGGATGAAAAGAAATACATTGAGGATCAGCTTGTCAAATTGTCAGATGCAGCGATCACAACGATCGACTCCTATTGTTTGGCAATCATTCAGAAATATTACAGTGTAATCGGGCTTGATCCGGCTGTTTGTCGAAATATCCTGGATGAAAGTACAGGTAGCATGTTAAAGCATCAGGCATTTGTTTCAGCGATGTCAGATCTCATCAGAGTAGATAGGGAAAAGGCTCTGATGTTGGCAAACTTTTTCTCGGCTCGTTGTGAAGACTATGACAATCTGGAATCTACATTATTCACCATCATTACATATGCTCTATCCGGATACGATCCCGATGCTTTCTTTGCCAAGGCTAGAAGATACGCTGCTCCGGTAAAACGTTTGGGGGATTTCCCTGAAGATATCCTTAATGCGTTCTATGATGATCTGATCGTTCGGGTTGAGAATATGCAGGATATTCTGGAACAAATGAAAGGTGTTGTAGAAGAAAACAGTAAAGTAGATCCGGATACATTGTCAAAAAAGGGAAATATGCTGGCAAATTGCCGGAATGCTTTGCAAGACCACCAATATGCCCGCTTCTGTAGTGTGCTGGAAGATACTGTATTGTATGATACAACACCGGATGGGAAGAATATTGCGTACAAGTCTCTTCGCGAAGAGTTGAATAAACAGCTGAAGGATCTTCTGGCGGATTGCTATGAGGAAGATACTCTTGTCAATGATGCCAATGCCATGGTGCCTTTTGCACAGGCACTTTTGGATCTAGCTCAGGCTGTGCAAAGCTCTTTTCAAGAGATCAAGAAAGAACATGGGTGCATGGACTTTACGGATATGGAGCGCTTTGCTCTGGATATTCTGAATGCATCCGATGGTGCAATTGCCGATCTTTTACGAGATCAGTTTGATGAGATCATGGTAGATGAGTTTCAGGATACAAGTACATTGCAGAATTCTATCATTGAAAAGATTGCCCGTAAGGACAATGTGTTCCGGGTCGGTGATGTAAAACAATCCATCTACCGCTTTCGCCAGGCAAAGCCTTCTTTGATGCGTTCACTTTTGCATGATTCGAATCAGACTTGCATCAATTTACGTCATAATTACCGTTCTATGAAAAGTATCGTGGAATTTAACAATATGTTATTTGGTAAATTGATGAATATTGAAGGTTTTGCGGATGAATATTCTGAGAGGGATACTGTATCCATCGGTCGTAGTGCTCAGGAAGAGTCGCCGGTGCCGGTGTCCTTTGCATTTGTTCATCCTTCTGAATCTTTCCCTGATCTTAGCAAAAATGAATACAAAGCATATTGGATCGCTGAGCAGATGATCCGTATGCATGAACAAGGATATGCGTTCAGAGATCTCTGTGTGCTTGTACGCTCCCACAAGACGAAGCTTGTACTGAGGGCTGCATTTGATAAGTACGGCATCCCCTATGAGATCGATACACGTGAGGGTTTCTTCAACTCCATGCTGTGTCTGGAAATGCAAGAGATCGTACATGCGATCCTTGACCCCAACAATGCCATTGCCATGACGGCTGTCCTGACAAGCGGTCTATATGATATGGATGATGTTGCATTAGCCAATCTTAAGATCGGCCATACCTCCTTACTGGAAGGCGTGAAGGAATGCCGGGCTGACATTCCGAAAGATCTTAAGACTTTCAAGAATATTGCTGAGACAAACGGTATATTGGCTATGTTGCAAGAAATCGCATGCAAGAACAACTACTATGATCGTATGCCTACTCATGAACAGGCAAACTTTGATTTCCTGATTGAGAAAGTCAGCACCATGAAGCTCTATGATCTGTATTCATTTCTCATCATGATGCAAAACGGCAAAAACGAAAATTCTTCGGAAGCATCTTCCCGGTCCCGTGATGATGATGCTGTCGGGGTTACAACGATCCACCAATCCAAAGGCCTGCAATACAAAGTAGTATTCTTGTGGTCTGACAGTGCCAATATGTTTCAAGACGGTAAGAGCAGGACACCTATTCACGATGAATTGATGCTTGGTATTCCGTACTTTGATCAAGATACGAGATTAAGTCGTGAAAGTGTACAGTCACGTGCTGTAAAGCATGTCATCGATATGGAAGATCAACAGGAATTCATTCGTTTGCTGTATGTTGCTTTGACGCGTGCTGAAGAACGTATGTTCCTCGTGGATATTGCCACTGATAAGCCACTTCCGGAAACTGTCTCACGTTCCGTATGTGCAGCACGAAAGGGCATGACATCCTTACTGATGGCTGCCCGTCGTGGCAATACACTGCTCACTGTGGATGAAGTCTATATCCAAGGACTCAGCCCACTGCCGACGATCAGTCGCAATTATGCAAGTACATTGCCTTCTTTGCCCGATATCGCAAAAGCACTTCCCCCGCTCTCCACTCCATCTTCCACGGAGTTGAAAGACCTCCCACCTATTGGCAAAGGCTCCGGTGAAGGAGGCACAAACTATGGTACATATGTACATGCCTGCTTCGAGGATCTTCCGGTAAGAACTTGGACGGAAGAAGATCTTAATAAATATGATCTGATGGACACGACAAAACAACAGATACTTGCTTTCTCTGCCTCCGAGATCTATCAACACTGTTTGAATATGGAAGTCCACAAAGAAATGCCGTTCTATGTCATTGATAAAAAGAACGGAAAATCTTTAACAGGTTCTATGGACTTTGCGGCTTGGAATAACGATGAAGTTATACTGATCGACTATAAGACCGATCATGCGGAGGAAGATACGATACGCTGTCGCTATACAGATCAGATAAATGAATATAAAAATGCATTGTCGATCATGTGGCCGGACAAACAGCTTCATGCCTATGCCTACAGCCTGTACAACAATGCATTCATTGAAATTTAACACATACTGCCTCATAACATGAGGTAGTTTTTTATTTTAAAAATTTGCGGATCGTTTCCACGCCTCTGGCCATGCGACCGTTTGGATCATTGAAATGACCACCTTGTTCTTCATGAAACGTAATATTTGTATATTTTGAGATCTGCTCCACTATCTTTTGCGTCTCTGTACCGACACCGGCCATGATTTCATTTCCCGAATGGCTTTCCTTACCTCCCAAAGAACAATATACAGCCTTGCAATGCACAGGATTTTCCCGAATATATTTCGCAAAACCGGGATACCAGAAAGATCCGGATCCACTCACACAGCCGATAAAGCGATCTGTTTTTGTACATGCATACAATGCAAACAGTCCTGCCATGGAGTATCCTGCAATGATACATTTTTCAGGTATCTCCATTTTTAGAAGCTCTGACAAAAATGCATCCGCATGACCGGCAAAATTCCCTCCGTTCTTAAACACAGCCGGATTCGGCCACGGGCTGAGATCATCATTCCAGTTAGGTACGATCACTTTTCTATATGCCGGAGAAAACATGATCCGGTCTTGTTCCATACCAAGATAGAGAACAGGAAGTTCTTTTCCCTCTTCTGTATAATACTGCATCAGAAACGTACCAGCGTATTCAAAGAAACGGCACTACCAAGGATCATGACAAGAAGAAGCAGGAATACCGTTACGATCAAGATCTTCACGTAAATATTCATATCTGAACGAAGTCGTGTAAGAAGAATGACAAGATAAGCAGCAATTGCAGCAACGAACATCAAAAGTCCAAAATCCAGAGAGAACTGAAGGAGAATGCAAGAGATGAACATCATTACAGTGGGAATTGCCATATACCCTGCCGCTTCTGTAAATATTGTCTTCAGATCTGTTCTATCCTCTTTGGAAAAGAATGTAACGACAAGCAGAAACGCATAGATCACAGCGGTCATCATCAAACCATTGATAAAGAATGTACTGTATCCATATCCAAACTGTGACATGTAGGAACCAATGTTCATACTCGTTCCAAGATAGGAAGCCATGGGTTTTAACAACGTTCTAAGAATGGAAGCCAGTACAGAATATACAAGCCACATATTCACAAGGCATGAGACGATCAATACAGTAACAGCCGGCACCACATCCAGCTTTGCGGCAGATGCAGGATCTGACAAATATACTTTCAGTTGCCTAAAAGACACAAAATGTTTCTTTGCCTTCTCCTGTACATCCGTTTGAATAAACGGTGCTTCCTGTTCTTGTGGATCTTCCGGTTTCTCCATTTCCGATCCGGCTGCATTGTCTGCTTCTAATACCGATGCATCTTCGCCAAGAGCCTCACTCTTTTCTGTTTCCTCAGGATGCTCTTCAGGATCTTTGCTTTCAACCTCTTCCGTATTCATCACCGGTTCTGCCGATGTTTCTTCCACCGGCTCATCCTGTTCTACTGATGTTTCTTCCATAGTCATTTCTTCCCGAGCGTCAGATCGTTCTCCTGTCACTTCCTGCTTTGCCCCGCAATACGGGCAAAATTTAACACCATCTTTGATCGTTGCCCCACACTTATTACATTTCATAACACCACTCCGTGTACTGCCACACGGCCTCCTTTTTACTACATCAATAAATATCTCTTAATGTGATCACATTCCCGTATCCGATCGGAATCAGAAGTCCTGTAACCTCACCATCACCATTCAAAATATCCGCTTTTTTATCATCATCCGAAAACGTATATTCGTAATATGACGACGGAGTCTCCACGGTCATGGATACAACTGCATCTTCTTCATTATAAACAAAAGTACGAGTTTCGATCTGATGGATAAGATCCTCGTATGACACAACCGTACTTAGTCTTCCCTTTTCATCATATCCGAATTTCCGAAATCTTCCGTCTGACTGCCCACGTACAGTATGATCGGCACTGATCGGTCTTCCATCCTCGTATGTCAGATTCCAAGAACCTGAATCATCATCTAATAAACTCCACCATGAGATCGATGTCAATCTACCATTTCCATTGTCATGCCAACTGTAACGTGTAACAGTCGTTCCGTTTTTATCGGTCTTTTCACACTTTACCGGAAAGCCATCCTCTTTCACGATTTTTTCAATAATGAGTCCATCTTCCGGTGAATAAGAGATTTCATAAAAAACATGCTCATCCGTAATGGTAAAATCAGAATACGTCTCTGAATTCACTGTGACCTTGGATAATTTTCCGTGTTCATATGCCAATTCCGCACTGCAGTCTCTTCTCTGAATGGAAGTCGGGTCACCATATTCATTATAGGTTATGCCATCTTCTGTATAACTACCTTTCTGCAAAGCTTCCAAACGTACTTTTGCATCATGATCATTCGTCAGATCCAGTGATTTTCGTAAATATTCTTCTGCTTTATCTTTTTGTGTACGATTCAATGCTTCATCTGCTATACGGGAACAGCATTCTCTTAGATCGATCATCATCTTTCTGTCTGGTGACTTTTGTTTTTCCAGAACTTTTACCGCTTCCTCATACTTGCCGATCTTCATAGCAGCCTCCGAGTAGTTTAATGCCACCTCTTTCGACCTTTCACCAAGCCGGATCGCTCTCTCAAGATTTTCAGCAGCTAAGGCATAATTGCCATCTTCCATGGCAGACATTCCTGTTTGAAACGCTTCTGTACGGACATTGCGAAATGCCGTTCCTGATCCCACTGCAATGATTCCAACTGCTGCTGCAGCCGCAATCACCTTTCTTGCATTACGCATTTATCCACCTCCATATATAAAGATACCCGGCTAATGCCGGGCATACAATTATTCTTTGACCAAATTTGTCACTGTTATTCTGGCACGACCAAGAGAGATCGTATCTCCCAGATGGACAACAGCCTTTCCCAACGGCGGAAGTTTCATATCATTCAAATATGTCCCATTATGTTCAGATACATCTTCCAAGAAAACTTCTCCGTTTTCAAGAAGGATCCTTGCATGTTTCCTGGAAACAGCGGGTTCTGAGATCACAATATCACAGCTCTCCGATTCACGACCGATCAGACATGGAAAATCACGGATCGTTGTATGTATATTACGATTTCCAACCATCACATCCAGTCCGACTCCAACTGTAACACCACTCTCTTCCACAACTTTTATAGGACTTCTTTTCGGCAAGTCGATCACTGAAACTGTCTCCGTATTCTGTGGCCCGCCATCTGCCTCCAATCCAAAGGGATGCACTTCCGGCTGTGGCTGTGCAGCAGGTCTTACATCCTCTTTAGGACTTTCTTCTTTTTCAACATAGATGATCTGATTCTTCTTTGCAGCAAGAACGATTACTGCGATCACCAAAACACCAATGATGGCAAACAACACCATTACAAAGATCTTCGCCAATGCCGGATCTTCAAAAATAGCACTCATAGTATCGATTCCTTTCCCCTAATGTACTTATTCTACATCCTCAGTCCCCATGAACAAGGTCATAGATCTTATTTTTCGCAATACCTGTTTCCTTTGCGACTGTTTTGATCGCCATTGATGTACTCATGCCACCATCCACAAAATGATCGACCATGTTTAGAATATCTTCTTCAGTGACTTTTGCCCCTGGATCGTCATGACATCCATCCACCACAACGACCATCTCTCCGCGAAGCTCAGCTACCACTTCCAAAAGTTCGGATACCGTTCCCCGAAGAAATTCTTCATGAAGTTTCGTCAACTCTCTGGCGATCGTGCATCTTCTGTCTCCAAACACCTCCAACAGGTCCTTCAACATCTTCTCAATACGGTGTGGTGCTTCATAGAATACCATTGTCATAGGATATTCTTTATATTCTTTCAACTTCTTCACACGATCCGTGCTGCCGGATGGCAAGAAGCCAATAAAGAGAAACGGTTGCGCTGCAAGTCCGGACGCAACAAGAGCGTTTAAGAAAGCACTGCAACCGGATACCGGCACAACATTAAAGCCTGCCCCGGAAGCATCCATGACGACACGTTGTCCCGGATCATTGATCAGAGGATATCCCGCATCAGAGATCAATGCCACATCATTGCCTTCAGACAGCAGCTTCACGATACCTTTACTGCTGCTTTCCTCATTGAAGTTCTGACATGCAATCAAACGTTTGGAGATATCGAAATGCTTCAGCAACTGACCACTGTTTCGCGTATCTTCACAAGCAATAACATCCACCGAACGCAGGACCTCTAAGGCCCGTGGCGTCATCTCGGAAAGATTTCCGATCGGTGTGGGAACCAGATACAATGTCGGTCTCTTATTTTCAAATGACTTCTGTCTGATCACTTTGTCTCCTCTGCTTCTTTCTTCTTGCGACTGAATGTTCGCACAGTAATGTTCTTGCCCTCTGTGGATCTTGTCGGCTTGTCATGATGAACAGGCTTACGTGTCCTGGACTTAACCTCCTCACGATGCTTCTTATTGTTATTGCTTACGTCATCCTTCTTCTTGCCGAATGTCCTGACCTCTGTCTTGCCGGCAGGTCTCTTCTCGGTCGGTTCCTTAGGCAAAGACTGCTTTGTGGAAGAGGCATGGATCACGGACTTTCTGACAGGCTTTCCATCATCATCCTTCCTCTTAGGCATCACAACACCCTTTCGAGGGATCGCCTTTGTACGAAGATCATCCAATGTAATAAATACTGCATTCTCACGGTTTTCAAGCTTTGCTTCATTAGACATAACATTCATGTTCGTGATGCGGTATATATTACCTTCATATTCCACCTGAGATCCCATCTTAGGCAAGCCCTCGATCAGCTTCTTATAATCCTCATCCTCATAACTCAAACAGCACATCAACTTACCACACATGCCTGAGAGCTTCTCGATATTCAAAGCCAACAACTGGTTCTTGGCCATCGTAATGGAAATGACATCAAACTTGGACTTAAACCTACGGCAACAGCACTCCATTCCACACATGCCGATGCCTCCTACCATCTTGGCCTTGTCTCTCTCACCGATCTGTCTTAATTCAATGCGACAATGCAACTTAGAACCGAGTTTCTTCAACAGTTCCCGAAAATCGACTCTGGTCTCAGACAGATAAATAAAGAGTACTTTGGCACGATCAAGTGTATATTGTGCACTGAGCAAGTTCATCTGCAGACCAAGCTCTTTGATCTCACGATTGCAAATATCAAATGCTTTGTCATTCTCTTTAAGATTATCCTCATACTGTTTCAAGTCATGTTCAGTGGCAACTCTCAGCACAGGTCTAGTCGGCATCCTCATGCCATATTTAGCGATCTCAAGAGAATCTCCTTCCACTGCTCCAAGCTCCAGACCTTGCTGTGTCTCAACAACAACGAACTGCCCTTTCTTGATATTCGGATCTTCAGTACCAAATGAGTAGGGACGGCCGGAAGCTTCAAACTTGACCGGCACTGTATAGGTATAGACAACAGGTTCTGTTTTTTCTTCCTGTGTCTCAATTTCTTTTTTTAAGCTCATTACAGAACTCCTCCAGTTTTTCATAGATCTGCGCAGTAAGCAGATTCTGATCAAAATACTTTGAACAAAGGTCTTTCTCTTCCGAGATCATACAAATAAGTCTACCGTAGTCTTTCTTCGTCCCGACCGCATTCTTCACGGCTTTCCGGTACCATGCCGGTCCCTTTGCTCGTTCCAATATGACATCATGTGCATACAGATCGATCAAAGTAAGAAACATCTCGATCATATGCAGATTTTCTTTCTTATCACTCAATTTGAAGCGTACATCATAATCCACCAGAAGTTCATTGAACGGACCTGTATCATTCAAGAAACGTCGGAACATTTCCACAGCATTCAAATATGCTTCGCTTTCCGTGAAGGCAAGCAATTCCTTCTCATTTCCGGCAAGATGCGCTGTCAGATAAACATCATCTTCCTCAACGCCGGCTTTCCGAGCCCGTCGGATCATCGTATCCTCATCCGGCTTCGTAAACGGGATCATCGTACAACGAGATACGATCGTCGGCAGGATCCTGTCAATATTGTCAGCTGTCAATATCGCAATGACATCTCCGGCCGGCTCTTCCAGAAATTTCAACATGGAGTTCATCGCTGCAAGAGAACTGTTTTCCACATTCAAGATGATGTAGCATCGCCGACCTTTGCCGACTTCGCTCGCAGTATGAGAGAATTCCTCCTGCAACTTATCCACATCCGCTTTACTGACCGCTCTCACAGAACCGTCGATCACTTTAACATCCAAATGATTGCCTTCCAACACTCTATGACAAGTATCACACGTCTCACATGCAAAGTCCGTCGCATTTGGACACATCATACTCATAGCCAAAAGATAAGCAGCCTCCTCCTTCGGTGTGGATCTTGGCCCGGTAAACAAATAAGCATGAGAGAGTTCATCGGCCGCAAGTGCCTTGGCCAATGCTTCATATACCAGGGGTTGCTCCTCTTTAACGATATCTTTAAGCATCCAATATGCCCTTTACGATGCTGTAAGCATCAGCGATCACCTTATCGGCATCCTGCTCGGCATCCACGATTTCGATTCGTTCCGGATACTTTGCGATCACCTGACGATATCCATTGTATACTCTCTCGTGGAAAGCAATGTCCTCCTGATCCAGGCGATCAAGGAATTTCCGTGAAGCAATCCTCTTCATTCCTGTTTCGGCAGATACATCAAGGAAGACCGTACGATCCGGCATCCTGTCTTCGATTGCAAATCTGTTGATCTCAAAGACATCCTCCATGCCAAGTCCTCTGCCACAACCTTGATAAGCAAGAGAAGAATCCACAAATCTGTCACTGATGACCGAAACACCTTGGGCCAAAGCCGGAAGTACGATCTCCACCAAGTGTTGTCTTCTGCTTGCGGCATACAACAATGCCTCTGTACGTGCATCCATCTTCGTATTATCAGGATCCAAGATCACATTTCGAATCTGTTCAGCAATCGTACTACCTCCCGGTTCACGTGTATAGATCACTGCATATCCTGCTTCCTGCAACATCTTGACGACGGCTGTGCTGACTGTTGTTTTACCGGACCCATCCGGTCCTTCAAAAGTTATAAATACCCCGTTTTTCATTGCGTCATTATACCATTATTCACTGTCGGTTGGAAATTCTCATAGACTCAGCCCGCCCTTTTCAATCATATTCTTAAATAAGTCTTATACACACCCTACAAACCTCATTGTGCTAGTATTATCTATATGGCAAGCAAAAACAGAAGAAGACATATCAATCTCCGGGCTCTGACTCTTGTGGTCACGGCAATCGTGTTGGTCGCATTGGCAACTTACAGTGTTGTACAAGGGCTGTTTTTTACCGATCGTATGCCCGACCCTTCTGTACCACCTAAGGCAGAAGCAACTTCCACTCCTGCTCCTACTTTGGATCCCGAACAAGACCCTCGTTTCAGCGATCACAATTCCATCCTATTATGTGCGAACAAGTCACATCCTTTGCCGGCGGATTACACCCCCGGTGATCTGGTCACAGTTGATGTCGCCCAGAAATATGGCAATGCCCGGTTGAGAAATGAAGCAGCGGATGCCATGAAAAAGATGTTTGATGCCGCCAAAGCAGATGGTGTTACATTGATGATCGGCACAGGCTTCCGTGACTATGCCTTCCAGGAATCCATTTACAACGGCTATGTTTCGCAAAGTGGTCAGGAATATGCGGATACCATCTCATCACGTCCGGGATATTCCGACCATCAGACCGGTCTTTGTGCGGACCTTAGTGGCCCGGACGATGAAACATATCTCGACCAGTCATTCATTGACACCACGGCAGGACAGTGGCTGTATACTCACGCTCATGAATACGGCTTCATAATGCGCTATCCTAAGGGAAAAGATGCTATAACAGGATATTCCTATGAACCATGGCACTATCGTTATGTCGGGAAAAACACTGCAGAAGCAATGTACAATATCTCTCCCGACCTCACATTTGAAGAATATTTCGGCATAGCCGGCGGCGACTATCCGAGAAAGGATTAAGTCATGACGGAAAAAAAACATCATAAAAGACATTTGCGTATAGACAGACTTCTGATGTTGATAGCCGGCATGTGTGCCATCATCACTGTTCCTGTCCTCACATTCCGCGCATGTTCTTCTCCAAAGAAAGATGTACCTGTGCAAGAACCGACAAATGCAGCCACGCCACCGGCACCTGCCCAAGAGCCTTCTAACAAAGCATCATTGTTCTTTGCCGGAGATACAGTCATACACGAATCCATATACAAAGATGCAATGAAAAAAAACGGCTCTTTTGACTTCAGCAAACAAATGGGTGCCATCGGTGACATTGCCGAGCCATTCGACCTTGCCTATTACAATCAAGAAACGATCCTTGGTGGGACAGAACTTGGTCTTTCCGGTTTTCCGGAGTTCAACAGTCCCCAAGAATTCGGATCCTACATGGTAAAGAGAGGCTTTAATCTTGTCTCCACTGCCACCAATCACTGCCTTGACCGTGGTCTTGACGGCATTAGAGCCTCCAGAGCTTTCTGGGATGCACAACAGGACGTCATCACCGACGGAACAAACACATCCCAAGAACAGCAGGATACCATTGCTCACATGACTGTCAACGGCATCTCCATTGCCCTTGTATCTTATACATTCAGCACCAACAACATCGAACCGGAACACCCATGGGAAGTGAATACATACATGGGCCATGTGGATGATATGCTGGCAAAAGTAAAAGTCGCACAGGATCAATATGATTGTGTGATCGCAGCCATGCACTGGGGTACAGAATACTCCAAGGATGTCAACCAAGAACAACTGGATCTCTCACAACGCCTTGCGGATGCCGGTGCCGACATCATCATCGGCAACCATCCTCACGTAATTCAACCGTTCAAGTGGATCAACGGTCATACCCCTTGCTTCTATGCCATGGGAAATCTCATCTCCACCCAGACTGATACCGAAAACCTGATCGGCATGATCGGCGCATTGGATATCATTAAGAAAGACGATGGCTCTGTGGAGATTCAAAATGTACGGGCTGATTTGACTTACACCCTAATGGATGGCACTTATCCTGACCTACGCACAAACATCCGCACCGTCCCTTTCCGACAAGTAACAACAGATCAACTTCCCGAAAAAGATGCTCTCTACCAAGAATACACAAACATCATCACATCTATGGATCCTAACATCAAGATCGGTCTTTAAGGCTGTGCACATGCACAGTCTTTTTCATACCCCGCTATCTCTATGCAGTGGAAAACTGTCTTCCTCTTCACGTGTCCCGTGGGGTATTTTCTTTTTTTTTTCTCTCCTGTGGAAAGCTGTCCATTTCGCATGTTTCCCTGTGGATTACTGCTGTACTGCACAGCTATCATGTGGGAAAGTTTCTCAGCAGCCCCGCCAACTTTCTTTTCCTTCTCAACGACCCACCATGTCTCTCCCTCATCGATCGTATCTTCGATCACCAAGGAATCTACATTCTCGGATAAACAATCACGAAATCACACAACAGCATCTTCCACAAACTGTTCTTTACCCCATTGCGCAAGTGATTCCAATCTTACCTTTGTCATATTCTGTCCCCTCACTTTCTCTATACGCACACTATCCAAAACTCCTCGGTTTCCATGTGCAAAACTTTCTGAATTTTATTTTTCCTGTGGGAAACAGATACGTTTCAAGACT